>Ga0214919_10001313_pt1 | contig 41010 bp, 35 predicted proteins | sample LL1503_MetaG_FD_177994 | JGI IMG/M metagenome (GOLD analysis project Ga0214919, IMG submission 177994) | Freshwater microbial communities from Lake Lanier, Atlanta, Georgia, United States - LL-1503 | ecosystem: Environmental > Aquatic > Freshwater > Lake | place: USA: Georgia | collected...
ACAACGCAGGCGACGGCACCACCACCGCCACCGTGTTGGCCCAAGCCATCGTGCGCGAAGGCATGAAGTACGTGGCCGCTGGCATGAACCCCATGGACTTGAAGCGCGGCATCGACAAGGCGGTTCACGCCCTTATCGTGCAGTTGCAAAAAGCTTCCAAAGCCACCACCACCAGCAAAGAGATCGCACAAGTTGGCTCCATCTCTGCCAACTCTGACGAATCCATCGGCAAGATCATTGCCGACGCCATGGACAAAGTGGGCAAAGAAGGCGTGATCACCGTGGAAGACGGCAAGTCACTCGACAACGAGCTCGACGTTGTCGAAGGCATGCAGTTTGACCGCGGCTACTTGTCACCCTACTTCATCAACAACCCAGACAAACAAGTCGCCTTGTTGGAAAACCCCTTTGTGCTGCTGTTCGACAAAAAAATCAGCAACATCCGCGAACTGCTCCCCACCTTGGAAGCCGTTGCCAAAGCTGGCCGTCCGCTGCTGATCATTGCCGAAGAAGTTGAAGGCGAAGCCCTGGCCACTTTGGTGGTCAACACCATCCGTGGCATCTTGAAGGTTGTCGCTGTCAAGGCCCCTGGCTTTGGTGACCGTCGCAAAGCCATGTTGGAAGACATCGCCATTCTCACCGGCGGCAAAGTGATTGCCGAAGAAGTGGGCCTGACCCTCGAGAAGGTCACCCTGGCCGACTTGGGCTCTGCCAAGCGCGTCGAAGTGGGCAAAGAAAACACCACCATCATCGATGGCGCTGGTGCCGCGGCCGACATCGAAGCACGTGTCAAGCAAGTGCGCATCCAAATCGAAGAAGCCACCTCTGACTACGACCGCGAGAAGCTCCAAGAGCGCGTCGCCAAGTTGGCCGGCGGTGTGGCCGTGATCAAGGTTGGCGCTGCCACCGAAGTCGAAATGAAAGAGAAAAAAGCCCGCGTTGAAGACGCCCTGCACGCCACGCGCGCTGCCGTGGAAGAAGGCATCGTGGCCGGTGGTGGTGTTGCGCTGTTGCGTGCCCGCCAAGCCGCTGGCACCATCAAAGGTGACAACCCCGACCAAGACGCTGGCATCAAGCTGGTGTTGAAAGCGGTTGAGTCTCCCCTGCGCGAAATCGTCTACAACGCCGGTGGCGAGCCCTCAGTGGTCGTCAACGCTGTGTTGGCCGGTAAAGGCAACTACGGCTTCAACGCCGCCAACGACACCTATGGCGACATGATCGAAATGGGCATCTTGGATCCGACCAAAGTGACCCGCACCGCGCTGCAAAATGCAGCCTCTGTGGCCAGCTTGATGTTGACCACCGAAGCCATGATTGCTGAAGCGCCGAAAGAAGACGCGCCGAGCATGCCTGGCGGCGGCGGCGACATGGGTGGCATGGGTGGCATGGGCGGCATGGGCATGTAAACCCCTGTTGTCTGAGCTTCTCGCTCTGACCTGCAAAGGGCCGCGCAAGCGGCCCTTTTTTGTTGGGGCAATACCCCATTGGTTGGGGCGGTGTGCAAGGTTTAAAGTCTGGGGCATCTCCACAGCAAAACCACTGCCATGCCCTTATCCAACGAAACCCGTGCGCGCTTGATGCGCGTGAGCACGGCCACCTTGTGCACCGCCTTGTTCAAACGCGGATTGCGCAACCAGTTCATCCAAAACGTCAGGCCCGTCCAGGCCCAACCCCAACCCATGGTGGGCGAAGCGTTCACCTTGCGCTACATACCCGCACGCGAAGACCTCAACCCCATCAGCGTTTTTTTAGACCATGCACACCCCCAGCGTGCAGCCGTTGAAAGCTGCCCGCCAGGCGCAGTGCTGGTCATCGACAGCCGCAAAGATGCGCGCGCCGCTTCGGCCGGTGGCATCTTGGTGTCGCGCTTGATGAAAAGAGGCGTGGCTGGTGTCGTCACCGATGGGGGCTTTCGCGATTCACCCGAGATCGCCCACATGGCCATTCCTGCCTACCATTCGCGACCGAGTGCACCGACCAACCTGACTCTGCACCAAGCAATCGACATGAATGTGCCCATTGCCTGCGGTGATGTGGCTGTGTTTCCCGGCGACGTGGTGGTTGGCGACGCTGAGGGGGTGGTGGTGTTGCCCGCACACATGGCCGAAGAGTTGTCGATGGAAGCCATCGAAATGACGGCCTTTGAAGACTTTGTCAGCGAGCGGGTGATGGCAGGCCAATCCATTTTGGGCCTTTACCCGCCGACGGACGAACGCAACAAAACCGCTTTTGAGGCATGGCGAATCGAAAACAAACGCTGAGCTTGGCCGGCTGTACCTTCACTGAACCAAGTGCAGCAGTGGTTCGCCGCTGAGCGTGCGCTGGGTGTTAGCGATGGCCACGGCCAAGGCACGCTGAAACATGTCTTGGGTCAGCCATGCCATGTGCGGGGTGGCCAGCACATCATCACGCGCGAGCAAAGCGTGATCAGCTGGCAGAGGCTCTTGCGCAAACACATCCAAGCACGCCAATGAAAGTTGGCCTTGCTCCAGCGCATGGATCAATGCAACTTCGTCGACCAACTCGCCACGCGCGGTGTTGACCAAAATAGCCCCCCGCTTAAAGCATGCGAATCGCTGTGCATTGAACATCTCTCGGGTCTCAGATGTCAGCGGAATGTGCAAACTGACCACATCGCTTTGCGCCAGCAAATCGTTCAAAGGCATGCTCGGGCAGGACCATTGAGGACCTGGCCGCCGACTGTGTCCAATGACATTCACGCCCATTGCTTGCAACCAAGGGGCCAATATTTGAGGCACATGGCCGGTGCCCACCAGGCCCACGGTTTTGCCCCCGAGCTCAAACAATTGGGCTTGCTGTGACTCAGGGATGGCCCATTGACCTTGCCTCAACTGGCCAGCAATCTGACCCATTCGCCTGGCCGCCATGAGCATCAAACCCAAGCTCATTTCTGCCACTGCGCGGCTGTTGACACCGGGCATATTGCACACCGACACCCCATGCTGGGCGGCGCTTGGCAGGTCAATCGTGTTGACACCCACACCTATTTTTTGAATCAAGCGCAACGCAGGGTTGGCTTTGATGCGCTCGGCGGTGACGGGCTGCAACACATGCCACAGCACGTCGGTACCGGGCCAATGCCGGGCAAAAGCTTGGGCATCGCTTTCAGGGCAGCACACGATTTGCCAGTCGCTGGGCACTTGCGATTCAAGCCACGCCATCAACTCAGCACTTGCATTGAAATGGAACAAGACTTTCATAGGGTCATGGCTTGGCCAGCCAAGGAAACAAATGGGCCCGCGGGTAAGCCAGACAGCGACCCAAGTCTTGCTCGATGCGCAAGCCTTCATTCCATTTGGCCATGCGCTCGGAGCGAGAAAAACTGCCCACTTTAAGCTGCGGCACGCCCCAGCCCACGGCCATGTGAACGATGCTCACGTCTTCGGTCTCACCCGAACGTGCCGAGATGATGCTGTCGATTTGAAGTCGTTGGGCCACATCAAAGGCTTGCTTGGTTTCGCTGACGGTGCCCACTTGGTTGGGCTTGATCAGCACCGCATTACACGCCCCCAAGCGGGCGCGTTCTTCAATGCGGGGGGCATGGGTGACAAAAAAGTCGTCGCCAATGATTTGCAAGCGATGCCCCAACACCTGTGTCATCGCCCGCATGCCTTCGATGTCGTCTTCGGCAAAGCCATCTTCCATCGAAATGATCGGGTAGTCATGGGCCCATCGGTTGTAGAGGTCCAACAACTGATCACGGTCAAATCGCCGGTTTTCGCTGCGCCAGTGGTAAACGCCTTTGTCGTGATACTGGGTGGATGCCAAATCCAAACCAATGGACACATCGCGCCCTGGCTGAAAACCAGCGGACTCAATCGCCGTGACCAAGGCCTCGATAGCACCTTCATTGGAGCCAAACTGTGGCCAAAACCCGCCCTCGTCGGCCACACCCAAGTTCTTGCCTTGCTGGGTCAAGGCCTTGCCTGCGGCGTGGTAGACCTCGGCCACCCACTCCAGCGACTGTGTGAAGCTCTTCGCCCCGTTGGGGATCGCCAAAAAGTCTTGCAGATCCACACTGCCTTTGGCATGGGCTCCACCACCAAAAATTTGAATTTCAGGCAAGGGCAATCCCACCTCATCGCTGCCCGACAGATAACGCCACAAAGGCAACTTGGCATGACGACTCGCAGCCCACATGCAGGCCAAGGACACGGCCGTTGTGCTGTTGCCCCCCACGCGCGATTTATCAGCTGTGCCATCGGCGCGGCAAATGGCTGCATCGATTCCCGATTGATCGTGGATGTCCATGCCCATCAAAGCCGGGGCGATCACTTCATGGACCGCGCTCACAGCAAGGTCTACCCCCAGTCCCTTGAGTCGTGCGCCGCCATCGCGCAGCTCTTTGGCTTCGCCTGCGCCTGTGGAGGCACCGGCCGGCGCAATCGCGCGCCCAGTCACACCCGAGGTCAAGCGAACCTCTGCCTCAATGGTGGGGCATCCACGCGAATCCCATACCGAGCGCGCTCGGACAGACTGAATCTGACTCATATAGACAATGCTTTCAACGTGATTTCCAAAAATTGATTCAACTCCAAGGGGGAACTTTGCAGGCCTTGCATGGCCGCATGGCGCACCACTGCGCGCTGGGCGGGTGCTGTCAAATATTCCACGGGGGATTTTCCGTCTACGCGCGCCAGCAATAAAGCTGGCAGCAACTGGGCTGTGCGCTTTTCAAAGACAGATGCATTCTCCCAGTTCACTGCTGGCATGTATGCGCTGACCATCTGCTGGTAGGACTGGGCCAGCACAGACGCATGCTGAGGCATCCACACCGCTTTGAGCAACAAATGATTCAAACAAAAAGCAAGGTCAAAGGCCGGGTCGCCGTACCAAGCACATTCGGCATCTAAAAATACAGGGCCGTTGGGGCCGCACAAAATATTTTTCGGGCTGATATCCCCGTGCACCAAAGCCAATCGGGTTTGGGCCGTCTGTTCACAAATGGATTGCAATTGGCTGGCCAAAGTGGGGTGTTGTTGCGCGGTCGCCAGCAAATAGGGCTCCAAGCGCAATGAAAAAAATTCCACATCGCTTTTGAATTTTTCTGCCAACTCAGGATGTGCGGCTGAGTGCCGATGCATTTGCCCCAAACATGCGCCCACGCTTTGCGCGAATTCCGGTTCAATGTGACCTTTGAGTAAAAGGCTTTTCCAGACGGGGTGTTTCTCTGGCTCTAAATACGACATGAAAAACAAACCACTGTCCTCATCTCGGCCCAACATGGTTGGCACATGCTGGCCAAATAAAGGCCCGACCACTTGATACCAAGCGTATTCGTAAGCATTGCGCGACAGCGGTGCCTCCCAATGGGCGGCCACCTTGAGTTGACTTAGCGCACGTTTGGCACAAATGCTGTGGTCTGCAAAATCAATGCGCCATATGTCCGATGACACACCACCCGTGAGTTGCACCATCGCTTGCACAGATTGCCCCCGCCCCAAACCGAGCTTGTGCAGTGCGGCCAGTACGTCTGCATTCATGGTTGGAGATCGTTTTGCGCCAGGCCCATCATCGGGGTTGCCATCCCGCTTCTGCCACCACAGGGTTGCGCAGTACACCTATGCCTTCGATCTCTACCTCCACCACATCGCCTGGCAGCATGGGGCCAATGCCTTGGGGCGTGCCTGTGATGATCACGTCGCCTGGCCGCAAGGTAATCGCTTGGCTGATGTACGACACCAAGTAAGGCACATCAAACACCAGGTCTGATGTGTTGCTGCTTTGGCGTACCTCCCCATTGAGCCGCGTGGCAATGGCCAAGTTGCGGTGGTTTAACCCGGTGGCAATCACCGGGCCCAGCGGACAAAAGCTGTCAAACCCTTTCCCAATGAGCAAGCATCCCGCATCCATTTCCGCAAATTGAATGGGTCGCTCGCTGACATCATTGGCACAGGTAAAGCCAAATATGTGCGCGTCTACATCGGCGGGGGCAATGCGCCTACCGCCTTTGCCAATGATGACCGCCAACTCACACTCGTAATCCACACGCTGCCCCTCCATGGGATAGATGATCGCTTCATCGGGTCCAATGGCCGAACTGTCAGGCTTCATGAAAGTGGCTGCACGGGTTGGCAAAGCATGTCCGGTTTCTTTGGCGTGGGCCGCGTAATTAAAGCCCACGCCAAATATCCGAGGGCGATCTACCGGGCAGAGCAAGCGCACTTGAGCGTTGTCGTCGATGTGATCGGTTGGAACCACAGATTCAAACGGCAGGCCACGCAGGCGCCGCCATTGGGTGGGCGATATTTGTTGCCCATAGTGGGCATTGCCATCGACGGTGTAGCGGCCAATGATCATGGTGAATTCCTTTTCTTGTCTTGCGGCTGCACCCGTCAACCCTTGTGCGGCGAAGCATCGGCCAATGCTTGTTCGATGTCCGTGTCAGACAGTTCGCCATCAAACACCAGCGCCCGTGCGCCCAAGATCACCCCCGGGCCATCGGGTGGGATCTGCAGGGCTTGGTTCAGGCAAGGGTTGGCTGTCATCACGCCCCAAGGGCTGACATACCAATCGTGCGCACCATTGGCTGGCCATGGTGTGAGGGCCACCCCCGCACGGTGATCGGCGCCCACCGAACCTGTGCACACATGCCAGGGCAGCTGGTTGCCACTGTGCGAAGTGCTGGCAGATCGGCTTGTCCCGCCATGGATCTCTGACATGCCTGGACCGACACGGGCGTTGAACCAAGCATGCCGGGTAGGACCCACGCTGACAGCATGCGTGGCAGCGGTGATGTGTGATCGCATTTCAATTTGAAAAGCCTTGAATGCCCCCAAATGACGCACTCGGGTCTGGCGCAACTCGTTGAGGACCTGGCGACCATCTGGGGCACCCCATTCACGCGGGCCACGCCATTGCAGTTGTTGGGTCAGCACCATGGCGTCGCCTTGCTCTCGGCCTTGAAAATCGGTTTGCAATATCCGACCAGGTGCCCTGCCCTGGAACACATCATTGACGTAAAAGTTATAGCTGTACACCTCAGTTCGGTGTTGGGCAGGCACATGCAAGTCCACATGATCTGCACCTACCCATATGGAGTGGTGGTGCGGATGGTCTGCCGGGCTTTCACTGGTGACCGCAAAGCCAGCTGGGGTGAAAACTGGAAACAGATAGGGCCTGAAAGCACCTTGTGTGAAGCCCAGCACCACCTTGCCCCCCCAAAGAAGCAAGGTGCGAGTGCCTGCGGCCCAGGCCCCTTGGGGCAGCTCAATGTCTTCACTGCGAAGACTGAAACCCATCATCTGGCGGCCAATATCCGTCCGACCATGGCTTTTGTTTCTGCGCTCTTGCTGCCGAATTCGTCAAACAACGGTCTGGCCGCAGCAAACCATTTGCCCGACTCTTCGGCAGACAATTTATGCACGGTGACACCCGCTTTGACCAAATCAGCCAATGCCTCGTCGGTTTTCGCGCGGTTTTCTTTGCGCTGTTCTGCAAATACTTCTTTGGCACTTTGCCGCACCAAGGCTTGCAAATCGGCCGGCAAGCTGTCCAACCAGCGGGTGTTGACCCGAACGGCCTTGGGCAAAAACCAGTGGTAACTCAAGGTCAGGTGCTTGGCTTGCTCAAACCATTTGAATCCTTTGATCGAGAAAAAGTCAGCCTCTACCGCATCGATCACGCCGGTGGACAATGCCGTGTATTGCTCTGCATACGGCAGCGGCGTTGGATTGGCCCCCATTCGACGCCAAAAATCAACCCAGATTTTGATCTCAGGTACCCGAATTTTCAAACCTTTGAGGGTCTCGAGATTGGTCACTGCGCGCTTGGACAAGATGTGGCGAAACCCCACTTCGGCGTAGGCCACAAATTCGACCCCGGTTTTTTTGCGTGCCACAGCAGACACCTCTTCCCCCAATGGGCCTTGCAAAATTTTGTCCACATGCGCTTCGTCTTTGAAGATAAATCCCGGCGCACCACCGGTGGCAGCTATTTCAGGCGCCACCGACTCCTCGGTATCAGGCCCACCAACGGTGCCTTGTATGGTGCCGATGCGGCTTTGCTCTATCAACTGTGTATAGCTTCCCAGTTGACTGCCCGGAAAATGCTGGGCGTCAATGCGCCCCCCGCTGCGGGTGTTGAGCAGGTCGCACCACTTTTGCAAAGCCAGTGTCAAAGGCGCACTGATCGCTTCTGAGTGCGCCATGCGGAAGGTGAATTTTTGCTGCGCCAATGCAGGCCCCCATACCGCCAATGGAATGGCACTGGCCCCGGCCTGTATCAGTTGTCTGCGCTGCAATCCTGCTTGGCGCTGTGATGGGTCACGGTTCATGGCTTGTCTCCTGGAAGTGGTGGTTGCAAATAAATTTGTGCTAACGGTAGCATGAATAATTTATCTGCACATATAAGTATTTACGATATGAACTTAATAACCTAGTTTTATAATACTTAATAGTACATTATTGGCGATTAATATTGCAATCGTTTGCGCAAAAAATATTTCAATGGCTATACTTGCCTGGCGATACCCTCAACTGTCAGCCACAAACTCGCCCGCAGCACTTGGTCACCATCAAACACATTGCACAGCACTTGGGCGTGGCCGCCTCCACGGTGGCCCGTGCGCTGAGCCAAGACAAACGCATCAGTGTGGCCACGCAGGCCAAGGTGGCGCAAGCGGCGCAAGAGTTGGGCTATGTGGCGCATTCGGCCGCACGCCAAATGCGCAGCCAGCGCAGTGGCATGGTGGGGTTGGTGATCCCAGACGTGCTCAATGCGTTTTACTCTACAGCGGCACAGGCCATTTCGCAAAGCTTTGACGAGGCCGGTTACCAAATGGTGCTGTGCATTTCCGAAGACAAACCCGAGACTGAAATGCGCCAAGTGCGCAGCTTGGCAGAAGCTCGGGTGGACGGCATCGTTTGGGTGCCCTGCGCAAAACCTTTGCCACCCACCATGGCATGGATTCAATCCATTGCCCATGTGCAACTGATACGCAAGTGCCCTCAAATCAAATCCGATTGGTTCGGCATTGACGACGTGGCCACCACCGAACAAGCCACCCAGCACTTGCTGACTTTGGGCCATCGCCACATTGCCTATGTGGGCGGACCTAAGTCTTTGAGCACTGGCCGCGACCGCCTCAAAGGCTATACCCGGGCCATGCAAAGTGCAGGCGCAAACATTGACGCACAAGCTGTTTTTTGCGATGCCCCCGATGCGGTGAGCGGTCAACGGGTCATGCTGCAATTGCTGGCCTTGCAACCCAGGCCCACGGCCGTGGTGGTGTCGACGTCACGCGGAACCGAAGGCGTTTTGGAGGCCTTGCGGTTGCGCAGCATCGCTGTGCCACAGGATTTATCGGTCGTTGGTTTCAACGATTCATCCGCCATGGCTTGGTGGGGCCCCGGGCTGACCACCATGCGAATGCCTGTGCGAGAGGTGGCCAGCGCCAGCGCCAGCCATTTGATCCGAGCTTTGGGTCAAACCAAGTCAGCCCCCGCACCCACACCAGGGATGGTGACCCACTATCCACCCACCTTGATGGTGCGCGGCTCCACCACGCGCGCGCCCAACCCTTTGCCACGAAAGTCAATATGAACATCCTTCGACGAACCTGGGACATGGCCCTGACCGCATTGGGTGGTCTGTGTGTGTCCATGCTGGCCTTGACCGTTTTGTTAACTGTTATGCAAGTGGTTTTCCGGTATTTGCTGGACGATCCCTTGTCTTGGTCGGAAGAGTTGGCGCGGTGGCTGTTTGTGTGGTCGGTCTTCCTGGGATGCGCTTTGTTGATCAGCCAACACAAGCACATGCGCATGGAGTTTTTGGTCAGCCGGGTGAGTCCTGCGGGCATTCGCCAGCTCGATTTTTTAAGCCAAGTGGTGATGACCGCTGCTTGCTGCGCCATGCTGGTACATGGGTGGGATTTCTGCAGCCGCGTCACCGGCACCAGTGGCTCGTTGGATTGGCCCTCCAAATACTTGTACATGGCTGTTCCTATGGGTGCCGCACTGTCGCTGATTTGTTTGGCCATTGAAAACCCCATGCAGTGGCGCTGGCCCGGCTCCAGTTTGGTTGGGTGGATCTTGGGCGTGGTGGTTTTTCAAACGTTTTTAAGTGCCACCCCATGGATCACCTTTGACCTGAGCGTGGGATGGATGCTGCACATCGTCGCTTTGGCACTGATGTTTTTGGACGTGCCCATTGCTTATTGTTTGGTGTTTGCCGCCTATGCGTCTTTTGCCAAGCAAGGGGATTTGATGATGCTGCCGATCTCTCAAAGCTTGGCCAGCTCGGTTAACTCATTCCTGCTCTTGTCGATTCCCTTCTTTATCTTGGCCGCCCATGTGATGAATGCAAGCGGTATTACCCACCACTTGATTCGCTTCGCATCCGCACTGGTGGGGCACTTGCGCGGCGGCTTGGCACAAGTCAATGTCGTGACCAACACCGTGATGGGCGGATTGTCCGGTTCGTCACTGGCGGTGGCGGTGGGAACAGCCAAGGTATTGGTACCTGAAATGGAGAAACGCGGCTACCCCAGGCCGTTTGCTGCGGCAGTGACCAGTTGTGCGTCCACCATTGACAACCTGATACCGCCCAGCATTGGCATGATTATTTTTTCTGCTGCAGGCGCTGTGTCAGTGGGCGCCTTGTTCACCGCAGGCATATTGCCAGGCTTGTTGATGGCCGTGGCTTTGATGCTGACGGTGCACGTCCAAGCCAAGCGCCGTGGCTTGGAGCCCAGTTCAACGCCCATGCCTTGGTCTGACCGCCTGCTCGCCTTTCGCGATGCCATTCCAGCCTTGCTGGTTCCCTTGTTTGTGGTGCTGGGCATGCGCGGCGGCGCTTTCACTGCGTCAGAAGCCGGTGCGATTGCCGTGGTCTATGCCATCGTGATCGGGGTGATGACCTATCGTGAATTGAAATGGCAGCACCTGCCCGAGATATTGAAGGAGGGGTTGGGTGACACGGTGGCCATCATCGCCATCGTCGCTGCATCTGCGCCATTTGGGTGGGCACTGGGTATCGAGCGAATCCCCCAAAAAATCGCCCAATCCATGGCTTTTTTGGCCGATAACAAATGGGTTTTTTTGCTGGTTCTGAATGTATTTTTGTTGCTGGTGGGCCTGGCGATGGAATACATCGCCTCACTGGTGATCTTGGTCCCCATTTTGATGCCCATCGCCATGCTGGCGGGCATTGATCCGGTGCATTTGGGCATCATCATGGTCATGAACTTGGTATTGGGCGCATTGACCCCGCCTTTGGGTGTGTTGGTTTTTGCCACGGCAAACATTGCCAAGGTCAAGATCAACGAAGTCTATAAAGAAGTGATGCCCTTCTTCTGGGCCTTGATGGTGGTGCTGGCTTTGGTCACTTATGTGCCCTGGGTCTCGCTGGGTTTGGGTCAATGGCTGACACCATGAACACTGCCCCAAAAGCTGTGCAATTTGGCGTGATCGGTATCGATCACCGACACATTTACCACCTGATACAAGGCTTGCTCGATGCAGGGGCTGCTTGTGCGGGCTATGTCAAAAACACCACCGACCCCAAAGTGCTTGAGGGCCTGCAGCAGCGCTTTCCACAACTGCAGGCCTGTCTGAACGCCGATGAATTGCTACAAAACCCGCGCATCAATTTGATCGTTTGTGCTGCCGTCCCTGCCCAACGCGCTGACATCGCCATCGAAGCCATGCGGCATGGCAAAGACGTTTTGGTTGACAAACCCGGCGTCACCACCGCTGAGCAATTGATGCGTGTCCAAAAAATGGTCCGCGAGAGTGGACGCATCTTTTCCATTTGTTTTTCAGAGCGCCACATCGTGCCAGCGGTGCAGCACGCATTGGCACTGGTGCAAGACGGCGCCATTGGCACACCCATACAAACCTTGGGCATCGGTCCGCACCGATTGAACGCTGCCATCCGTCCCCCATGGTTTTTTGATCAAGTCCAAATTGGGGGCATTTTGATCGACATTGCATCACACCAAATTGATCAGTTCCTGTGCTTCACTTCCAACACCGATGCCCAGGTGGTGCACAGCCATGTGGGACATTACGGCGATGCAAAGGGTCACACTGACTTCGACAATTTTGGCGAGGTTATTTTGCAAACGCCCGCCCACCGGGGTTATGTTCGGGTCGACTGGTTCACCCCCGATGGATTGCCCACGTGGGGCGATGGCCGCTTGTTTGTGATGGGAACCAAAGGCAGCATTGAAATTCGAAAATACCTCGACATCGAGGGCAGAACTGGCACCAATCACTTGTTCTTGGCTGATCAGCATGGCACCCAATACATCGATTGCAGCAACATACCGCTGAAATTTTTCAACCAGTTTTTGCATGACGTGACGGAACGAAGCGAAACTTGCATGACGCAAGCACACGTTTTCAAGGTGTGTGAATTGGCTTTGCAGGCACAATCTTTGGCGATGGAACGAAAGGCATTGACATGAAACCCATGGGCATGGCGTTGGTGGGCATTGGTCCTGGGTCGGTGCCACACCTGCTCAGCTTGAACGACCTGCGATCTGAGGTGGATCTGCGCTGGGCGGTGACACGCCGACCCGATGTGGTCCAAATGGGTCCGTTTCAAGGCAGCCTGCAGCCCAGCAGCGATTTTCAAGCCATGCTCAACGATTCTGCAGTGCAAGCGGTGATCATTGCCACACCGGCCGCCACCCATTTGGAGATGGCCCAGGCCTGCTTTGCCCACGGCAAACATGTGCTGCTGGAAAAGCCTTTGGATGTCTCATTGGCGCGGGCCAAAGCCATTGTCGAAATGGCCCAACAACACCAGCGTCAACTGGGTGTGGTGCTGCAACACCGCTTTCGACCCGGCGTCGAACGCTTGCAAGCACTGCTCGATACCCAAGGTCTGGGCACGGTGCAAGCGGCCTCGGTGAGCATTCCTTGGTGGCGACCGCAAAGCTATTACGACCAAGCGGGGCGTGGCACGGTGGCACGCGACGGCGGTGGTGTGCTCATCACCCAGGCCATCCATGGCTTGGATGTGTTCCGTTCCTTGGTCGGTGTGCGACGGGTGGTGGCGGCCCAAGCCAGCCGGACTCGCGTGCACCGCATGGAAACCGAAGATCATGTGCAAGCATTGCTGGAGTTGGGCCAAGGCGCACCGGGTCGGCTGATGGCCACCACCGCGCATTACCCGGGTGGTACCGAACGCATAGAAGTGATTGGTCAGCTGGGCACGGCTGTGCTTGAAGGCGGTCATTTGCGGGTGGACTTCATCAGCGGTCAAGCCAGCATCGAGGTGAAGGCAGAGGGCGGCACGGGTGGTGGGGCCAACATCATGGACTTTCCACACGATTGGCACCGCGCTTTGATCAGCGACTTTGTGGCATCCATACACAGCCGCCGCCCCTCTCGCACGCACGGGGCAGAGGCCTTGCAAACCCATCAACTGATCGATGACTTGTTGGCCCGTGCAGGCCAAGTGGTCGACATTTAAAAACCATCCACCCCGGCCATGCCCAAGCCACGCTCCCTCAGCAGCGATGGCAACAGCGTGAGCAAATGCCCTGGCTCTGGCACATGCACACCTTGCCACCCACGGTTTGTGGCAGCTTGCACATTGGGCACCTGGTCGTCAAAGAAAATCGTTTGGGAAGGTATCAGGCCCAACACATCCTCGGCATGGGCATAGATGACCGGGTCGGGCTTGGCCAATTTCACCCGTGCAGAAAACACCCCGCCGTCAAAGCAACTGAAAAACGTGTGCGCCTGAATCAAGTGATCGGCATAAGGCTTGGGCATGTTGGACAGGTAAAACAAGCGCAGACCAGGTGCCGTTTGCGCCAAACGCCACTGGTGCAATTGCTGTAATAAATTCACCGACGGGGCAATGGGCATCAGCGCATGGGCAATGTCCACCACCATGGCACGCACTTTTGGCAGAGGTTCTTGCAACAGTTCTGACAATTGTTCAGACACGCCATCGGTGTCCAAATGGCCGGCATCAAAAGCCGACCACGCAGTTGACCGAAAACAAGTTTGGGCCAGTGCCTGAGACTGCGCACTGGTGCCACTCCGATGAGGGAAAAAGCGCTGCACCAAGGCCACAGGCTCCCACTGAATCATCACCTGCCCCAAATCAAACACCAAGTTCAATCGGGTGGACGAGGTCATTTCAATAAACGCAGCAAGCCTGCGGTGGAGCCGTCCAAACCCTGTGCATCGTTGCTGTCCCAACGCTTTGCCAAGTCAAGGGCCAAAGTTTTGCCCAACTCCACACCGAACTGGTCAAAGCTGTTGATTCCCCACACGGCCCCGCTGACAAACACCCGGTGCTCGTAAAACGCGATCAAAGCCCCCAAGCTCTCAGGTGTGAGGGCATCGAGCCAGACAAAAGTGCTGGGCCGGTTGCCGCTGAAATGCCGATGACCGCCCACATCATGCTGTCCCACCAACAGGGCCTGGGCTTGGGCCACGGCATTGGCCAGCAAAGCCCGCTGATGCCCCGACAGGTCGTGCGTGGCTTTGCGCACAACGATGAACTCCATGGGGACCACGGTGGTGCCTTGGTGAACCATTTGAAAAAAAGCATGCTGGCCGTTGGTGCCGGGTTCACCCCACAACACCGGGGCCGTGGCATGCGACAGGCTGTGCCCCTGACGATCCACGCTTTTGCCATTGCTCTCCATCTCGAGTTGTTGCAAAAAAGCGGGCAAACGTCGCAAGCCACTGTGATAAGGGGCTATGCCACGGGTGGCATGGCCTTGGAAATTGCGCATCCACACGTCAAGCAAACCCATGCGCATGGGCAAATTGGTCTGCACGGGTTGACTGCAAAAATGGCGGTCCATGGCATGCGCGCCAGCCAATAATTGGCGAAAACCCGTCTCACCCAAGGCAATGGCAATGGGCAGCCCGATGGCCGACCACAACGAGTAGCGTCCACCCACCCAATCCCAAAACCCAAAGCATTGGTTGATGCCAAAGTCTGCGGCCGCTTTGCGGTTGCTGGTCAAGGCCGCGAAGTGGCGAGCGGTGTCTGTGCCACCTTGGCGCACAAACCAGTCACGCGCGCTGTGCGCGTTCATCATGGTCTCGGCCGTGGTGAAGGTTTTCGAGGCAATCAAGAACAAGGTGCTTTTCGCTTGCAAGCCCGCCAAGACCGCAGCCAACTCATGGCCATCAACGTTGGACACAAAGTGAAACCGTTTACCCGTGATATCAGGCTGGTGTAAAGCACCCACCACCAACTGCGGTCCCAGGTCAGAGCCGCCAATGCCAATGTGGACCACGTCGGAGATCTGAGCGTCGTCCCTGACCTGCTCGGCATAGGCCAGCATGGCGTCCAAGGTTTCGTGCACCAGGGCCAAGGGTTGGGCCAATGCGCCACCCAAACTTGCTGCAGGCTGGCGCAACAACCAGTGCATGACCTGGCGCTGCTCAGTGGTGTTGATGGGTTCACCAGCAAACATCGCGTCACGCAAGTCGGCCACACCACACTGTTGGGCCAATGTGTGGAGCAGGGTTTGCGTTTCATCATTCAATGGGTTCTTGGAAAAATCCACGCCCACACCGACAGCCGACTGACTGAAACGATCGAATCGCTGTGGGTCGCGCTCAAACGCGGCGCGGATGTCCCATTCGCCCGCCTTTTGATGCCGCTCAAGCAGCGCCCATGCTGGGGTTTGGTCACAACGCACAAAGTTCACAGCTCAGGCCTTCATCAAGGTTTCAAGTTGCACGGCATCGGTACAAAAAGCCCGAATACCTTCGGCCAGTTTTTCGCTGGCCATGGCGTCTTGGTTTAACGCCAGCCTGAAATCGGCCTCGTTCAAATGCGGCCAAGGCAGCTCCGTGTGAACTGGGGCATGCGCGTCCAAGGCCTTGGGCAAGGGGTCGCGGCAAGCTTCCAGTTGGGCCAACAAGTCTGGGCTGATGGTGAGCAAGTCACACCCTGCCAATGCAGTGATTTGCCCCAGGTTTCGAAAGCTGGCCCCCATGACTTCGGTGGCAATGCCATGGCACTTGTAGGCATTGAAAATTTGGGTCACCGAAATCACGCCAGGGTCTTGGGCACCGCTGCGCGCAGATTCATCCCAGTCTGCGCCTGCAGCCTTTTTGTGCCAGTCGTAAATGCGCCCCACAAAGGGCGAGATCAATGTCACCCCAGCTTGCCCACAGGCCACGGCTTGCGCATATGCAAACAGCAAGGTGAGGTTGGTGCATATACCCTGGTGCTGTAAATGCGCTGCGGCCTGTATACCCTCCCAGGTGGCGGCGATTTTGATCAACACCCGCTCTTTGGTCACGCCCTGGGCTTGGTACAAGGCCATGATGCGCTGGGCCCGTGCCACCGTGGCGGAGGTGTCAAAACTCAAACGCGCGTCCACCTCGGTGGACACGCGCCCAGGGATGATGGCCAAAATTTCGCATCCAAAGCGCACGATCAAGCGGTCCATTTGTTCTTCCATCGTCGCTTTGCTGTGCGTCGCAACGGTTTCACGCAACAGTGGAAGGTATTCGGGCTTTTTCACCGCCTTCAAAATCAGCGAAGGATTGGTGGTGGCGTCTTGGGGCTTGTACTGCGCCAGTTGTAAAAAGTCGCCAGTGTCTGCCACCACCGTGGTGTACTGCTTGAGGGCTTGCAATTGGTTCATGCCCCTCATTATCCCTGTGTCTGGGCAGGCGCTTTCAGCCTCTTAACGGCATGGGGCTGTTGTTTTCGTTACAGTGCAAGCATGAATAACATTTTGATATTGGGCGGCAGTGGTTTCATTGGCCGTCACGTGTGCGAGGCTTTGGAGCGCGCTGGTTTGCACAGCACTGTGCCCACCCGGCGTTTGCCCGCGCACAGCGTCCAAATGCTGCCACGGGTGAGTGTGGTGCAAGCAGACGTGCACAACCCTGGCGTGTTGGCAGAACTGGTGCGTGGACATGATGCAGTGGTCAATTTGGTGGCCATCTTGCACGGCAATGCCCAACAGTTTGACCATGTGCATGTTCAACTTCCGCGATTGCTGGCCCAAGCTTGCGTGGATCAAGGTGTGAATCGCTTGGTGCACATGAGTGCCTTGGGTGCCCATGTGCAAGGGCCGTCTATGTATTTGCGCAGCAAAGGCCAAGGCGATGCGCTGCTGCAAAGCATGGCCCAGCAGCATGGCTTGCAACTGACCTTGATGCAACCCAGTGTGGTGTTTGGGGCCGATGACAAGTTCATCAACGTCTTTGCGCAGCTTCAGGCCTTCACGCCTGTGGTCCCTCTGGCGGGTGCCCAGGCCAAATTTCAACCGGTTTGGGTGCAAGACCTGGCCCAGGCCTTGGTCCATGCATTGGCCATGCCGCAAAGCCATGGCCAGCGCTACGAATTGGTGGGGCCCGAAGTTTTGACCTTGGCCCAATTGGTGCAGCACGCGGGCCGTTGGTCTGGGCATCCCAGAACGATTTGGCCTTTGCCCCCCACCCTGGCGCAGGCCCAGGCTTGGTTGATGGAACACCTGCCCGGGCCCACCTTGATGAGCCGCGACAACCTCGCCTCCATGCAAGTTGACAATGTGGCCAGCGGGTCTGCGCCTGGATTGCCTGCACTGAACATTCCCTTGCCCACGCGTTTGGACCGTGTTTTCCCACTCGTTTGACCATTGAAAGAACCCAGCCAGCCCAGCAAAGCATGCCAGGGGATGACCGAGCTTGGGTTTATCATCAATCCATGAAAACACTTCTTGCACTCACCCTTTGCTTGCTCACACACATCAGCACCTTGGCCCAAACGGGCGGTGACAAAGTGGTTTACCACATTGACCACGCAGCCAGCCAAGCCACCAAGGGTTTGCGCAATATCCGAAACCATTTGGATGTGGCCCCCGACACCCAAATCATCGTGGTCACGCATGCCGAGGGGGTTGATTTTTTGATGGACGGGGCCAAAGACAAGCAAAACCCCAACATCGATTACGCCGCTCTGGTGTCGGCGTTGAAGGCGCGCAACGTGCGCTTCGAAGTGTGCGAGATCACTTTGAAAAACCGCAACCTGAACAAGTCGCAATTCAATATGGATGCCGACTTCACCCCATCGGGCGTGGTGCGCATTGGCCGCTTACAAGCGCGCGAAGGCTACGCCTACATCAAGCCCTGAAGCGCGGGCCACAGTCCGCACTGACACAAGCTTGTCACAAATGTTTCACACTGGACACGCTTGCGATGTGGTGAGGCTGTGTTAATGTTTTAGCCTTTCCCATGAAGCCCAAGGTCAACCATGCGTGCCATCAAACAAGTCCGTCGAATCATCCAAGCCGACCCCACTTCAGCTGCAGCCAAAGCGTTTTCTGATTTGATACTGGCACTCGAATCCGAGGCGGCCTCCCCCATCAAAGGCCTGTATCAACTGTCCCCCAATGACTTTGACTTGGCCATCCAGTTGCTCAAAGACTGGCGCTTAGACCGCTTTTACGAAGGCAAGGCCAAAGCCTTTGATGTGGCTTATCAGGCCCATGACCTGCAAAAACCATCGGCTTGACCCGTTCAACTTCCCCGTCGCACCTTTCCAAGTCCACCCGTGCGGCATCAAGCCATGTTTGGTGCATGCTCTTGCATCACTTGGCGAAAAATTTTCTCTGTTTTTTGAAAAATCAGCGGCCACGCTTGACCCAGGGCCGTGATGCGGGCCTCTTGGCCCATTTGCGCGCGCAAATTGTGCTTTTCAGCCATCTCCAGAGCCGCCCCCGCGAAAGCAGCCTCGTCCCCGGGCTCAATGAGTTGTCCGTTTTCACCACTTCGAATCAATTCGGCAGCGGCTGCATGCCGGTATGCCACCACGGTCAGCGCGCTGGACATGGCCTCTAAGGTGACATTGCCAAATGTTTCGGTCAAACTGGGAAACAAAAACATATCCCCGCTGGCATAGTGTTGGGCCAAGTCTTCGCCCGTGCGAAAGCCAGCAAATATCACCTGAGGGTGTTTTTTTTCTAGCGCATGGCGCAGTGGCCCGTCGCCCACCAACACCAACTTTGTATCTTTGCGCACAGTTTCCAAGCGTTCAAAAGTGGACATGACCACATTGAGATTTTTTTCGGCTGCCAAACGGCCCACGCACAGCAACACCAAGGTGCTGTCATCGGCACCCCATTGCTGCCTGAGTGACACAGACCGGCGCATGGGATTGAACAAGTCCGTGTCCACCCCCCTGGGCACGACATGCAATCGCTCAAACCCCATGGCCGCCAGCTCGGTGGCAAGTCCTGGCGTGGGAACCATGGTTGCCATAGCTGCATTGTGAAATTTGCGCATGTAATTCATGATGGCACCGCGCAACCAACCAATGCCGTAATGACCACTGTACGCATGGAAATTGGTTCTGAAGTCGGTGCTGACCGGCAATTTGAGTTTTTTGGCCGCTTGCAATGCCGACCACCCCAGCGGGCCTTCTGTGGCGATGTGCACCACATCCGGTCGGTGCAGAGTCCACAGACGTGTCAAAGCACGCTTGGCAGGAAAGCCCATTTTCAAGTGCTTGTAAAACGGTATGGGCATGCCACGCACCAGCGTTTCATCGGTCGGCACCTTGCCGCCCTGATCTGCATCCTTGAGTTGACGAGGGCGAATCAACCACAGCGCATGCCCACGGGTTTTCAGCCCTTCAACTGTTTTGCTCAGCGTGTGCGCAACCCCATTGATGTCTGGTGGATAGGTCTCAGTGACCACAGCAATTCGCAATGGGGATGAAGAACCATTGAAACAAACAACATCGATAGAGGCATCTGAGTGCATAGCAACAATGTGACACCTTTACATCACAGTTTGATGACATTGGCGCAATAAATAAACAGCGGCGAATCCCTCAGCAGTGTCATCAAAATTTCACCGAAATTGGCCACATTTCCCTTATTGTTCGCTTGTCTCTCATCCAACTTTAGGAGAAATCATGAAAGATTTATTGCAAACTCTGCGCACCCAACGTTGGGATGACCATCGTTACTATCACCACAGTCGCATCAATCAAGCCTTGCATTTGGTCAGTGCGCTTTCTTTTTTGGTGGCGTATGCGTATTTATTCATCGACCCGGTGGTCTCTGCTTTGATCGCATGGCTGATTTCCATGACCACACGGCAAATTGGACATTTCTTTTTTGAGCCCACTGGCTTTGATGAAGTCAACAACGCCACGCATGAGCACAAAGAAGATATCAAAGTCGGTTACAACTTGCGCCGCAAAGTGGTGTTGTTGAGCATCTGCGCCGCCATTCCAGTCATCGCTTATTGGATGCCCGACTACCTCACCTGGGCAGTTCCCCAGGCCTACGAAGACACCCCTGTCCGCATGACCGCCATGGCTTGGCTGTTTTTAGGTGTGGCTGGGTTGGTGTTCAGGGTGTTGCAACTTTGGCTGCAAGACGGCTTGATGTCTGGAGTGGCATGGGCTTTGAAAATCATCACCGATCCATTCCACGACATCAAAATGTATTACCGCGCACCTTTTTATCTGGCCAAGGGTCAATTGCTTGATCCGATGGAACACGTCAAGTCACATTGATCACACCGCCCATTTGATTCGGATCATCTCTCGCAATATATCGCGTCGGATGGTCCGATTGCTTTGTCCATTTTCAACCCACCACCATCCATCGTTTTTCATGGCTTGGGCGGCTTGCGTGAAACGGTTGCAGAAATCGGCAAAGTAGGCATCTTCAAAGGCAAAGTTGAAAATCATTCGACCCGTGCCCACCCAACTGAGGGCGATGCCTTGTTCGCGCAAATAAAACTGCAGCATCCAGTTGTAGCGACTGGGGACTTCATAGATGACTGCCCATACTGTCGCCATGCCAACCACGCGCACCGGCAAGGCTTGCCCTGCCAATTGTTCATTGAGTTGATGCAATCGATTGATCCACAAGGGCTCCATTTTTCGATAAACATCTTGTATGGCTGCGCTTTGTACCCGCTTGAGAAACACATTCATGGCGCCCATCACACCCGGATGAGCGTTGAATGTGCCACGTGCAAAACAAATATTGCCGGGGGTTTGTTCATCGTAGCGGCGCATCCATTTGGCCTTTCCGCAAACCACGCCAATTGGGAAGCCACCGCCCAAGGTTTTCCCATAGGTGACGATGTCCGCATCCACGCCAAAGAATTCTTGCGCGCCCCCCAGGCCCAACCGAAAACCCATGAATACTTCGTCCATGATGAAAGCGATGCCTTTTTCATCACAAACCTTGCGCAACTCAGAGAGCCAACTTGCATAGGCTACTTTGTCATAAGACATGCTTCGCGAGCCATCCATCAAGGTCGAGTCCGTGGGAGCGGCCTTGTTGGGGTGCATGGCTTGCAAGGGATTGACCAACACGCAGGCAATGTCATTGCGCTGGCGCAAGACTTTGAGGGTTTGCGCATGCATTTCGTTCAAGGTCAGCGTGTCCCCAGATGGTGGCATGGGGTTGCCAGGGCCGGGTTGCACGTCGTCCCACCAACCATGGTATGCACCGGTGAAACGAACCAATTTTCGCTTGCCCGTGTGGTATCGCGCCATTCGCACCGCCTGCATCACGGCCTCTGTACCAGACATGTGAAAGGACACTTCATCCTTGTGCGCGATTTGACACAACATCGAGACGTTTTCTTGCACACAAGGGTGATAGGCCCCCAAGATGGGTCCCAGTTCGCGCACCAAATCCATGCCCTCTTGCATGCAACTCTTGTAAAAATCGGCTCCAAACAGGTTCACCCCATAGCTGCCCGTGACATCCATGTGCCACTGTGCGTCGGCATCGGCTACCCAAACCCCTTTGCTGTGCGCCCAATAACTGCCAATTTGCAGGTTTTCACTCAGGAATTTCTGAAATTGAAAGGGCACCCGATAACGCGATATCAACTGCATGTCCGACACCATGGGTTTGGTGGCTTGGGTCAGCGCCATTGTTTTCGGACTGCGCTGTGCCAGCAGGTCACCAAGCCTTTGGAGCGCTTGCTTTCTCTGTGCCTGAACAGCCTCAGGCGCGTGATCAACACAAAACCACCGCTCCACAGGGTAGTCATAGGCTGGCGCCCAGTTGGCCAATCGTTTGGCCCAACGCAAGTGACCAGCCAAGGATGGGTGCTTGGCCATCGACAGTTGCAAACGCTGCCACAGCCATCCGCCCCAGTAAAGCGCGGCCAAGGCCGACACAACCATGATCACCAAAGACTGATATATCTCTTCAAACATGTGCTTCCCTTTCAGAAGCACCTTTTGTATTTCAATAGGATGAAACAATGATGACGATTCGACGCTGGTTGCGAAATATGGGCGCGCAAGAGGACTTGAACTTTCTGCTGACAAACCGAATTCCCAGACTGGCGGCAACCCATTTCATGGGTTGGTTCAGCCAAATACAACACCCCTGGGTGTGCCGGGCATCTATATATATATGGCGTTTATTCACAGACATAGATCTGAGCGAAGCAAAAGAGCGAACCTTCGACAGCTTGCATGCTTTTTTTATCCGCGAGCTCAAATCAGGGGCACGCCCCTTGGACCTGCGAGCGGACATCTTGACGAGTCCTTGCGATGGCATTTTGGGCAGTTGTGGTGAAGTACATGCGGGGCAGGTTTTTCAAGCCAAAGGTTTCCCGTATCCGCTGCATGATTTGTTTGGTGACGCCCTTGCAGCGAGCCCCTGGCACGATGGGGTGTATGCAACCATCCGCATCACCTCGGCCATGTACCACCGCTTTCATGCACCATTTGATGGCCGCTTGCACAGGGTGGACTACCTCAACGGCGACACTTGGAACGTCAACCCCATAGCGTTGCAACGCGTGGAGAAGCTCTTTTGCAAAAATGAGCGCGCGGTACTGCACATGACCACCGCCGCCAACCACCCCATTGCTTTGGTACCCGTGGCCGCCATTTTGGTTGCCAGCATCAGGCTGCATGCCATTGACACCTTGCTCCACACCCGGTATCAAGGCCCCCACCGCATTGACACAGACCAGGGCTTTGTCAAGGGCCAAGAAATGGGCTGGTTTCAGCACGGCTCGACCATCTTGGTCTTTGCCCCCAAAGGGTTTTCGTTGCTGCCTGGCTTAGCTACCGGTAGTGCTTTGAGAATGGGCCAAGCCTTGATGGCCTTTCCCAATTGAATCCGTCAGCAAGGTGGAACCGCACGGCATCTCGTCACGATAAGTTCTTAAAAGCTTCACGAAGATTTCACGCATTTTTTCGAAACTGTAGGCATCGTTTCATTCGATGTTCAAACAGGAGAAGCAAATGCAAATCACCATCATTGGCAGTGGGTATGTGGGCCTGGTCACTGGAACCTGCTTGGCGGAACTGGGCAACGATGTGGTTTGCCTGGACATGGCTGCCGACAAAATAAGAAGTCTCAACAGCGGCGTGGTGCCCATCTATGAGCCCGGCTTGGACGACTTGGTGGTGCGCAACCGCAAGCAAGGTCGATTGCAATTCACCACCGATACTGCGCTGGCCATAGAACATGGCGACGTGATTTTCATTGCCGTGGGCACACCCCCACAAGAAGATGGCAGTGCTGACTTGTCTTATGCCCTGAGTGCCGCCAGCGACATTGGGCGCTGGATGCGCACTGACAAAGTGGTGGTCAATAAATCAACCGTTCCAGTGGGTACCGCTGAGCGGGTCCACCATGCCATCTCCATTGAATTGAGCAAACGAGGCATTGACTTGGAGGGCACCAACTCATCTGAGGGCAACACACGACTGCGCTGTGCAGTGGTCTCCAACCCTGAGTTTTTGAAAGAGGGGGCTGCTGTCGAAGATTTCATGCGCCCTGACCGCATCGTGTTGGGTGTATCCAATGACGCACTGGGTCAGTGGGCCCTGTCACAGATGCGCCATTTGTACGCACCATTCAACCGACACCATGAACGCACCTTGGTGATGTCGCAACGAGCTGCCGAAATGACCAAATACGCAGCCAATGCCATGCTGGCCACCCGGATTTCGTTCATGAACGAATTGGCCAACTTGAGTGAGCGCTTGAATGTGGATATTGAGTCAGTGCGGCAAGGCATGGGCTCAGATCCCCGCATTGGCTATGGTTTTTTGTACGCGGGCGCAGGGTATGGTGGCTCGTGCTTCCCCAAGGATGTGAAGGCATTGCACCGAACCGGCATCGAGCAAGGGGTTGCAATGCAAATTCTCAGCGCGGTGGAACATGTGAACCAGCGTCAAAAACACCGCCTCCTGGACAAAGTGATCGCCCAATTTGGCGGCGATTTGCGGGGGCACACTTTTGGCATTTGGGGCTTGGCCTTCAAACCAGAAACCGATGATATGCGCGAGGCACCGAGTCGCACAGTGATCAATGGGTTATTGCGTGCAGGAGCGCGGGTGCAAGTCCACGACCCCGTGGCCATGGAGACGGGACAACTGGCTTTGCAAGAAGACTTGATGGACGTTCCTGAACTTTGGGGCCAGTTGAGTTTTCACGATGACCTCATGGATGCCGCAGATGGTGCGGATGCACTGCTGATCTTGACCGAATGGAAATCCTATCGAAGCCCCAATTTCCAGCAATTGAAAAGCCGGCTCAAAAACGCTTTGATATTTGACGGGCGAAATTTGTTTGACCCGCAGCAAATGGAACAAGCGTGTTTCTCATACCACGGCATAGGGCGCGTGTCGCGCCCCACCACCCCAACGACCTATCCATCAGCAAGCATGGCAACGACCGACTGAGCCTGGGGCCCTCATGGGCCTTGGGTGCTGGCGGGGTTTCGGCCAACATGCCGCGCACACACCAAGGCCATGCAAGTGGCAATGAGCCCCCCCAATACCCAGGTGATGGTTGCAAAGGGACACTCCAGATAGAGCAATCCGCTGTAAACGGCCATCATCAAAACCACGCTGGTATTTTCATTCAAGTTTTGAACCGCCACGGAGCGCCCCGCTGTGAGCAATGTGATGCCCCGATGCTGCAGCAATGCATTCATGGGGACCACAAACAAGCCACTGATGGCCCCGACAAGCAGCATCATGCACAAGGCCATTGGCCAAGTGGTGACCAGATTCATCAGGGGCAACATGAGCCCCAGCAACACACCCAAGCCAAGCACCCGGGTTGCCCGGTGCAAAGGAACCCATCTCCCAGCCATCCATGCACCCGCGACAACCCCTGCAGCGGTACACGCCTGCAAATAAGCCCCTTGATCCAATCCCAGACCCAAAACCTGCTGACACCACAGCAAAACCAGCAATTGCATGGTCGCCCCCGCCCCCCAAAATAAGGTCGTCACTGCCAAACTGACTTGTCCCATGGGGTCGGACCACATGGCTTTTTGATCCACCCAAAAATCGGCACACACGCGGGTCAAGTGCCATTGGCTTGCTGTGGGTGTGATGCCACTGTGGGGTATGCCACGCTGAATCAGGGCCACCGCGGCATAAACGCCCATGATCACAAGCACCGAAGCGCCAAACCGACTGCCCCAGCCACCCCACTTGTTGATGCCATGGACCCAGTGCAAGGTGGTCCACAGATCACTGATCAAAGCGCCCCCCAAGGCAACGCCCAAAACAGCTGCGCTGACGGTGCTCACTTCGATCCAAGCATTGGCGCTGACGAGCCGCTCGGGTGGCTCCACTTCGGTGATCCAGCCATATTTGGCGGGCGAGTAAATGGCCGCACCCAAACCCACGCACACATAGGCCAACATCACATCCAAGCCCAGCATCAACGATGCGACTGCCATCAGCTTGAGCGCATTCGCCCATTGCATGACCATGGGCTTGTGCCATGCATCCGCCAACCGCCCCACCCAAGGAGCCAACAACACATACGACAAGGTAAACCCCATTTTCAACAATGGGATCCAGTGGGCTGCTTTGGACTGTTCGACCAGCATGGCAATCACCACCAACAACAAGGCGTTATCAGCCAGTCCGGCCAAACCTTGGGCTGCCATCAAGCGATGAAAGCCTGGGCTCATGGAAGCAATGATGCCGTCAAGCCGCCTGAACCACGGAGGCGTGAACATAGGATTTGTCGATCAACTGATCCCAATAAATCAGCTCCAATCGACCGTCCATGTGTTCAACCAATGCCGTTCTGCTCTCTACCCAATCTCCATCGTTGCAATACAAAATCCCATCGATGTGTCGCATTTCAGCCTTGTGGATATGCCCGCACACAACCCCTTGATAGCCCCGTCGCGCAGCCTCATGGGCGACGGCTTTCTCGAAGTCCGAGACATAGCTCAATGCTTTTTTAACTTTGTGTTTCAGATATGCCGACAACGACCAATAGCGCATACCCAACTTGGCTCTGATCCGATTGAAATGTCTGTTCATGCGCAGAGTGAACTCATACAAATAGTCACCCACATAGGCCAGCCATTTGGCATACTGAACCACGGCATCGAAGTAATCACCATGTGTCAGCCACAACCTTCTTCCATCTAGCAATGTGTGCGACCCCTCTTCCATCACCACAATGCCGCCAAAGTGTTGGCTGGTGAATTCACGGGCAAACTCGTCATGGTTACCGGGGATGTAGACCACCCGACAACCTTTGCGCACCCTGCGCAAAAGCTTTTGAATCACGTCATTGTGTTCTTGCGGCCAGTACCAATTGCGCCTGAGTTGCCAGCCATCCACCATGTCACCAATCAGGTACAGGTAATCACTTTCGTGGGATTTCAAAAAATCAAGCAAGGCTTGCGCTTGACAACCTGCCGTCCCCAAATGGACGTCCGATATAAATACCGCGCGGTAATGCATCAAGCTCTCAAAAAATGTCGACGATACTTTTCCGGAATGTCTTTGAGCGCCAGCATCATGGGTAAATCCGCACTGTTGAAGTCCTGATCCCAAGCAGGCGGACCCAATAATTTAGCCCCTAATCTGAGGTAACCACGGATCAATGGTGGGGGCTCAACCGCCAAGTCGGCTTGCGCTTGGTGCAGTGGCAATGCAAATCGCGGGCTGACCCGGTATTCAATGGGTGCCAAGTGTGTCTCCTTCATCCGCGCCCACAGACTGGCGGCCACTTGGGTATTGACCACGCCGTTATGCAGCATCGGGATGCTGGCGCAGCCCAACATGGTTTCAAAATGATTTTGTTGCATGAATGCAATCAAAGCACCCCACAAGGCCATGATGACCGACCCTTGGCGGTGGTCTGGGTGAACACAGCTGCGGCCAAATTCGACCATCCCAGGGCGCAATCCCCGCAAACGCACCAAGTCAAACTCGGTGTCCGTATAAGTGCCCCCCATGCGTGACGCTTGTGCTGGCACCAATACGCGATAAGTACCCACGACAGGCCCATCAGGGCCCGCGCGCACGGTCAGGTGTTCGCAATAGTCATCAAACACATCGATGTCATGCCCTGGCAACGCGCTGGCAATGTGGGCGCCCCATTCGTTGGCAAACACTTGATATCGCAAGCGCTGCGCTTCGCGCACCTCATCCAAATGTCGTGCCCATTGGATGCAAGCCTTGACCGGCTCTGGCGTTGCATCAGGCCGGGGTGCGGTATGAACATCTTTGACACGGTTGGTGAGATCCAGTCCCCAACCTGTTGTGATGGTGTGCGTGAGCTGTGCGGACCCAACTGACATGAACGCTCCATTTGTTGCATTCCTGTCAGTGTGTGTGCCTTGCGTGACAACGCCATGTCTTTGATGTGAAACTTTTTTGACGCGCTGGGTCGATCAGATCCACTTGTCCATGGCACGTGAAAAGCAATCCGTTTTATTGACAAAGGCCTCGTGCATCCGCACCAACGCGGCTGTTGCGCTGGGGGCCCGGTTGATGCGCCGCGACAAGCAAATCAAATGGGTCTCGTTGGTTTGGCTATCCAGCGGCCAGTGGCAAAACAACTGTCTGAGCGGTTTGACTATTATGCGAGTGCCCTCAGCATCTGCCTTGCACCCAACCCTCCACAGACCATGCCCACTTCAAAGCCCCCCAAAACCCTACACATTGGCGAGTCCGGCCTGCGCAAAGGCCTGACCTCGTATGGCGACAAAGAGTTCTCCTTGTTTCTGCGCAAAGCCTTCATCAAGGGCGCGGGCTACACCGACAGCGCATTGGATCGGCCCGTGGTCGGCATTGCCAATACCGGCAGTGCCTACAACCCCTGCCATGGCAATGCGCCACAACTGATCGAAGCGGTCAAACGCGGCGTGATGCTGGCCGGGGGTTTGCCCATGGACTTTCCCAACATGTCCATCCATGAGAGTTTTTCCTCGCCCACCAGCATGTATTTGCGCAACCTGATGGCCATGGAGACCGAAGAGCTGATCCGCGCCCAACCAATGGACGCGGTGGTGTTGATTGGGGGTTGCGACAAAACCGTGCCAGCCCAATTGATGGGCGCTGCATCCGCAGGCTTGCCCGCCATCCAACTCATCACCGGTTCCATGTTGACTGGCTCGCACCGCGGCAACCGCGTGGGCGCATGCACCGATTGCCGACGCTACTGGGCCCAGTTTCGGGCCAATGCCATCGACAGCGATGAAAAAGACGAAGTCAACCAACAATTGGTGCCCAGCGTAGGCACCTGCTCGGTGATGGGCACGGCCAGCACCATGGCTTGCATTGCCGAGGCCCTGGGCATGACGGTACCCGGTGGTGCATCCCCACCCGCTGTGACCGCCGAGCGCATGCGCATTGCTGAAGAGACCGGTGCGCGCGCTGTGCAAATGGCGATAGACGGCTTGACCATTGACCGCATCTTGACCGCCGATGCCTTTGAAAACGCTTGGCGGGTCTTGCTGGCCATTGGTGGATCGACCAATGGCATCGTGCACTTGGCGGCCTTGGCCGGTCGGGTCGGTTTGGACTTGGACTTGGCAGCTTTGGACCGCATGGGCCGCAGCACGCCGGTGCTGCTGGACCTCAAACCCTCGGGTCAACATTACATGGAGGACTTTCACCACGCCGGTGGCATGGCCACCTTGCTGCACCAACTCAAGCCCTTGCTCAGACTCAATGCATTGACAGTCAATGGGCGCACCCTGGGTGAGAACATCCAAGCCACAGGCCTGCCCCATGCACAAACCGTGGTGCGCCCATTGGACCAACCGATTTACCCTCAAGGTGGCATTGCGGTGCTGCAGGGCAACTTGGCCCCGGGCGGGGCAATCATCAAACAATCCGCTGCCGACCCTGTGTTGATGGAGCACGAGGGCCGTGCCGTGGTGTTTGAAAACAGCGAAGACCTGGCCCAGCGCATTGACCGCGACGACCTGGATGTGAATGCCGACGACATATTGGTGCTGAAAAACATTGGCCCCAAGGGTGCACCAGGCATGCCAGAAGCTGGCTATATGCCCATCCCCCAAAAACTGGCCCGTGCGGGGGTCAAAGACATGGTGCGCATTTCAGATGGCCGCATGAGCGGTACTGCATTTGGCACCATCGTGCTGCATGTCACACCCGAGTCCGCAATGGACGGCCCCTTGGCACATGTGCAAACGGGTGACCGCATCCGGCTGAGCGTGGCGCAGCGCCGATTGGACTGGTTGGTCTCGGACGAGGAGTTGCAGCGGCGACGGCAAGCACAACCGGTGGTCACACCCAGCGCCACACGCGGCTACCGCCAATTGTTTTTGCAGCACGTGACGCAAGCCGATCAAGGCGTGGACTTTGATTTTTTGCGCCACCCCGATCACAAGGGCCACACGCCATCAGGCTGAAGCCTGCCCCCAGAGGGTGATGGAAAAGGCCTCACAACCAAGGGTTTCACCCAGTCTGTCAGGCCTGTGTGAACATCACTTGCGTGGGCTTGCAAAGCCATAATCTTTGGCTTGTAACTCCCCTCAAGGATAGACCCATGTCACGCATCAACCGTCGCTCTGGCCTGTTGGCCTTGGCCTGCCTGTGCGCACCCCACAGTTTTGCCCAGACTGCAGAATGGCCCAAAGCCAAACCCGTGACATTGTTGGTGGCGTTTGCACCAGGCTCATCGACCGACATCGTGGCTCGTGCGCTGACCCAAAAGCTCAATGAACTCACCGGGGGCAACTTCATCGTTGAAAACAAGGGTGGCGCGGGTGGCAACATTGCCACCACCCAAGTCAAACGCGCTGCAGCCGACGGATACACGGTGTTGGTGCACAGCGTGGCCTTTGCTGTCAATCCGTCCTTGTATGCGGATGCGGGCTATGACGCCATGAAAGACTTTGCCCCTCTGGCCTTGGGCCCCAAGACACCCAACATCATCACCGTCAACCCCAGCGTGAGCGCCAAAACCCTGCCCGAGCTGGTTGAGGCGGCCAAGAAGACCCCCATGAGTTACGCTTCATCGGGCATTGGAACGACCACCCATTTGTCCATGGAACGGCTCAAAACCGCGGCCAAGGTGGACATTGCCCACGTGCCGTATCAACCAGCTGCGGCCATCAATGCGGTGTTGGCCGGTCACACCCCCATGGCATCCACTTCCATGCCACCGGCGGTGCCACAAATCAAGGCGGGCAAGCTCAGGGCATTGGCCGTGACAAGTGCCACACGCTCACCCTTGCTGCCCGATGTGCCCTCGATCACCGAGTTTGGTTACAAAGAGTTTGACGACTACACCTGGTTTTGTTTCATGGCCCCGGTGGGCACACCCCCTGCAGTGGTTGAGCGCTTCAACGCAGCACTCAACCGCGCCATGGAGTCGCCCGAGGTGACCGAAAAGTTCACCCAACTGGGCCTGGCATTCACACGCAACAACCCGGCCGAGTTTGCGGCCTTTTTGCGCACCGAAGTGCCCAAGTGGTCGGCCGTGGTGAAAAGCTCAGGCGCCCAAGCCAATTGAGGCTTTGGCACACTTTGGGTGAGAAACAACGATGATGAAATTTTTCAAACTTGCATGCAACGCGGCATTGGCAATGGCGGTGGCCCTGGTGATGGGTTGCGCGAGCACACCGGTCAGCGACTACCAACCACAGCGGGGCCAAACGGGCAAAGATGTCATTTGGATACCCACCTCGCCCGAGTTGGTGACCCGCATGTTGAACATGGCCAAAGTCTCCAACCAAGACATCGTCTACGACTTGGGGGCGGGTGACGGCATCATTGCCATCACCGCTGCCAAGCAGTTTGGTGCACGGGCCTTTGGCATTGAGTACAACCCCCAAATGGCCTTGCATGCCCAAAGCAACGCGCGGATTGCGGGCGTGGCAGACAAGGTCAGCATCCGCCAAGGGGACATTTTTGAAGAAAAGTTCGACGAAGCCAGCGTGGTCACCATGTACCTGTTGCCCCACCTGAATTTGAAGTTGCGTCCGACCTTGCTCAAAATGAAACCGGGCACACGCATCGTCTCGCATGCATTTGACATGGGAGAGTGGGAACCAGACGACAGGGTAGGCTTTGATTACGCCAGCGCTTACCTGTGGGTTGTGCCCAGCGCCGTGCAAGGCCAGTGGACCTTGCAAGAAGTCGACAGCAGCGCACAGTCGGTGTTGGAGATCGAACAAATTTTTCAACGCATCGGCGGCACCATCACCGAGCGAGGCCACAAAAGCCCGCTGCTGGGCGCGCAATTGCGTGGCGACAAAATTGCATTTCAATACGTGGGCGCTGACCAACAACTGCGCAGCGTCACCGCACAAGTCAGCGGCAAGCGCATGCAAGGCGTGATGACTTTGCAAGGCGGTCAACTGCCCATAGAAGCCACTCGCCCTTGACCTCACTGCGCACGGACCTGAACAGGCTTTCAAAGTACGGCATGAGCGACCACAGCGACACCCGCAACGAGCCCCAACATCTGCTCAGCCCATTGGGCGCGATGGCCTTGATTGTGGGCATCGTGATTGGCGCGGGCATCTTCAAAACGCCCAGCATGGTCGCTGGCATCGCTGGCGATGTGGGGTGGGTGGTGACCATTTGGTTGGTCGGTGCGGTGGTGTCTTTGCTCGGTGCGCTGTGCTACGCCGAGCTGTGCACCGCCTACCCCCACGCGGGGGGTGACTATCACTTTTTGCATCGCGCCTTTGGCCGCAACGTGTCGTTTATGTACGCCTGGGCCCGCGCCACCGTGATCAACACAGGCTCGATTGCTCTGCTCTCCTTTGTGTTTGGTGACTACTTCAGCCAAGTCTGGTCTTGGGGAGCGCATGGCAATGCCTATTGGGCGTTTGCCATTGTGGTGGCACTGACCGCCATCAATATCGTCGGGGTCAACGCTTCCGCACGGGTGCAAATGGTGTTGACCGCATTCGAGGTGCTGGGCTTGGTCGCCGTGGTGGTCGCGGGCTTTGCCCTGGACACACCCGCCTCTGCGCCACCGACCGCCTTCTCCAGCACCCCGCCCTTGGCCATGATGGGCTTGGCCCTGGTGTTTGTGTTGCTCACCTTTGGTGGCTGGAACGAGGCAGCCTATGTATCGGCCGAACTGCAAGGCGATAGCCGCACCATGGTGCGTGTCATCGTGGTGAGCATGTTGATCCTCACCGCCATCTACTTGTTGGTCAACATCGCCTTGTTGCATGGCCTGGGCCTCAAAGGCCTGGCAGAGAGCAAAACCGCCGCGTCTGATTTGCTCGGTCTGGCTTGGGGCCCTTGGGCCCAAAAAGCGCTGGGCCTGTTTGTGGCCATCGCTGCTTTGACCAGCATCAACGCCACCATGGTGGTGGGTGCACGCACCAGCTTTGCATTGGGTCGAGACTGGCACAGCCTCAGTGCCTTGGGTCAATGGCAAAGCCAAACCGGCAGCCCCACCCGGGCTTATTTGTTCCAAGCCGTGATCAGCATGCTTTTGATCGCCTTGGGAACTCAAGAGGCCGACGGGTTTTCAGCCATGGTGGAATTCACCGCGCCCGTGTTTTGGGGCTTTTTGTGCATGGTGGGCTTTTCGCTGTTTTGGTTGCGCTGGCGCGACCCCCACACACCACGCCCATTCAAGGTGCCTTTGTACCCGGCCACACCGGCGATTTTTTGCATGGCATGTGCTTACTTGACCTACTCCAGCGTTGGCTACGCCATCAGCCAAAGTGCCATCCATGTGGCCTTGTTTTTATTGCTCAGTGGGGTGCTGGCTTTGGGGGTGCTGCATTGGCGTGAGCGGCGCTCAGCCCCCAGAGAAAACTGAAACCTTCAAGCAACTGCTGGCACTTGGCCGTCACTGCTTTTGAGCGCTCAATGGAACGGCCGGGCTCAGCACCTGTTGCTGCGCTTGCAAGCGGCCCGCGTCAATGCGGCCACTGACCTTGGCCACGCTGCCATCTGAACGCTGGTATTCAAACTGAAACTCGTTGCCTCGCAAACGGCCCTTGACCACTTTGTATGTTTGCCCTTGCAAACTCAGGCTGCCATCGAACATTTGGTCTTTTTGTTGCAGGCTCAGCTGACCAGTTTGCCCGCCCAATTGCACCGTCCACTGCCCTTCGATGCGAGCTGGGATGATCCAAAAATAACCGCGCCCGCGGTCTGCTTCGATGGTTTCATCGGGCACCCAGTCGTCCATGTTGAAGGAGTTGGACACCACACGCGTGCCTGGCTTCATTTTTTGCAAGATGGGTTTGAGACGCAAATTGAGTTGGGGCAACAAATACAAAGTGACGACAGTGGCCGATGAAAAATCTTCCACAAAAATGTCGCCCCGAATGATGCTCACCTTGTCCTTGAGGCCAGCGCGCTCCACGTTGCGCTGGGCCAATGCGGCCATTTCGGGGTTGAACTCAATCCCAACTGCACGGGCTCCGTGGTAGAGCGCGGCCGCGATGGCGATCTTGCCGTCACCAGCGCCCAGGTCGTAGACCAGGTCTTTGTCGGTCACTTGCGCAGTGCGCAACATTTTTTCTATCAACTGATCGGGGCTGGGGACCCACACCACGTCTTTGCCCGATTGGCCCACCGTGGGTTTGTATTGGTCATCGCCCAGGGTTTGGGCCGGTGCAGAAATACCCAGGCACAAGCCCAGCAGGCTGGTGATGAAAGACCGTTTGCCCATGTTGCGCATGTTTTCACTCCTTTGGGGTGCGTGTGAGAAGGGAGGGTTGGCACCAAAGTTTAATGAATGGCGATAACCGTCTCCATCACAAGGGCATGCGTGCACCCATCCTGCGCACGCTGTTGCCGGTTCACAGGTGTGTGCGCAAACTCCAAATTTCAGGAAACAGCACCACGTCGAGCATGCGGCGCAAATACGAAACCCCGCCTGTGCCACCCGTGCCACGCTTGAAGCCAATCACCCGCTCCACGGTGGTGAGGTGGCGAAACCGCCACAGCCTGAATGCGTCTTCCAAATCGGTCAACTCTTCGCCCAACTGATACAAGTCCCAGTGCGTTTCAGGTTCGCGGTATACCCGTAGCCAAGCGGCCTCGACCGCGTCGCTGGCCTCATAAGGCTGTGACCAATCGCGCTCCAAATGGCTGTCAGGGATGGGCAATCCGCGCCGGGCCAATAAGCGCAACGACTGGTCGTACAAGGACGGGGCTTGCAAGGCCAACTGCACTTGGTGCAGCACATCGGCCCGGTGGGCATGGGGTTGCAGCATGGCCACTTGTTTATTGCCCATGGCAAATTCAATGCACCGGTATTGGTGGCTTTGAAAGCCACTGGAGGCAGCCAAATAAGGCCTGATGGCCGTGTACTCGGGCGGCGTCATGGTGGCCAGTACATCCCAGGCGTGGACCAACTGGGCCATGATGGTGCTGACCCGCGCCATCATTTTGAACGCCATGCTCAGGCGATCTTGCTCTATGCACTGAATGGCGGCAGCCAATTCATGCAGCATCAGTTTCATCCACAGCTCGCTGGTTTGGTGTTGCACGATGAACAGCATTTCATCGTGTGCTGGTGACAGCGGTTGCTGCGCTTTGAGAATGGCATCGAGATGCAAATAGTCGCCATACGACATGTCTTGGCTGAAATCCATTTGCGGTTTGTCCTCAGGCGCAGACCCCTTGATCTTGTCGAGGGGCGGGTTTGCTGGGGCGGATGAAAAAGGACAATTCACAATGAACTCCGGTGGTGCGTTGAAGGCCAGGATTGGGTCGGTCAGGTGACTTTGTTTTGCACGGCAAAGCGCGCATCGCGCCAGCTTTGCGCGTCCAGCACATCTTTCAAATGCGCCACGGCCCGCCATACATCTTCAAAGCCCACATACAAAGGTGTGAAACCAAAGCGCATGATGTCGGCCTCACCCAATGCAGGGTCACCGGCGCGAAAGTCCCCAATCACATCGCGCTCAATCAAGGCTTGCACCACCGCGTAGGCTCCTTCGCTGCGACTGAAACTGACCTGCGAACCCCGCTTGTCGTGCGCCAGCGGGGTTTCCAGCACCAGGCCATGGCCTGCACATTGGGTTTGCACCAATTCAATGAAGGTATCGGTCAAAGCCAATGATTTTTGACGCAATGCGACCATGCCCCCCAAGGGCAAACTGCGCTCAAAGGTGGCCAAGCCACAGCCCAGGGCCGCCATGGCCAGCACCGACTGCGACCCACACAAAAACCGCCCCATGCCCGCAGCGGGCTCATAGCCAGGCGTGAAGGCAAAAGGTCGGGCATGGCCCCACCATCCAGTCAAAGGCTGCTGTGCGCGCTGCACATGCTCAGGTTGGGCCCACACAAAAGCGGGTGCGCCGGGGCCGCCATTGAGGTATTTGTAACCACAGCCCACAGCGAAATCGGCTTGGGCCGCCTTCAAATTCAGGGGCACCGCCCCCGCGCTGTGGGCCAAGTCCCACACCGCCAAGGCACCCACGGCATGCGCGGCTTCGCTCCAATGGGCCATGTCCCACATCGAACCCGTTCGGTAATTGACATGGGTGAGCATCAGCACGCCCACATCGGTGGTGAGGTGTTGGGCCAATTGCGCAGCCTCGACACATCGCAGTTGCCAACCGTGCTGCGCACACAAAGATTCGGCCATGTACAAGTCGGTGGGAAAGTTGCCGCGCTCACTGAGCAAAACACGTTGCCCGGGGTGGTCTTGTGCCGCCATGGCCATGGCCATGCTCAGCACCTTGAACAAATTGACCGAGGTGGTATCGGTCACCACCACCTCGCCCGCCCCGGCGCCCAACCAGGGCGCTATGCGCTCGCCCAAGATGTGGGGTTGCTCAAACCATTGGGCGGTGTTGTAACTGCGAATCAGCCCCACGCCCCACTCTTGTTGCACCACGGCTTGCAATCGATCGGCAGTGGCCCGGGGCAATACGCCCAAAGAATTGCCATCCAGGTAAATCATGCCCGGCGGGATTTGAAACTGTTCGCGCAATCCCCGCAACGGGTCTTGTTGGTCCATCTGCTGGCAGGTGTTGAGGCTCAAATTCATGTGCTGTGGGTTCCCCATTGTTCAAACGCTGTCCACATGCAATGGCTGCAATGTGGGCAGGGCGCAAAGTTAGCACCGGCCAAAACACCGTGGTGTCGGTTATTTACAACTGCTTTCAAATAAACAGGTCACACCGGATGAACCCCCTGGCTCGGTCCCATCCCAGAAAGTCGCGCTGGCCCTGCTACGATTTGGCGCATGCAAACCTATTTGGTCGGTGGCGCGGTGCGAGACGCATTGCTCGGGGTACCTGACGCAGACCGCGACTGGGTGGTCGTGGGCAGCACACCCGAAGCCATGGTGGCCGCAGGTTTCACGCCGGTGGGCAAAGACTTCCCGGTGTTTTTACACCCACGCACGCACGAAGAGCATGCGTTGGCCCGCACCGAACGCAAAACCGCCCCGGGCTACAAGGGTTTTGTGGTGCATGCCGCCCCGGATGTCACGCTCGAGCAAGACCTGGCGCGGCGCGACCTGACCATCAATGCCATCGCGCAAGACCCCCAGGGCCACTTGATCGACCCGCATGGGGGCCAAAACGACTTGCAAGCCAAACTGCTGCGCCATGTGACCGATGCGTTCCGTGAAGACCCGGTGCGCATCTTGCGCGTGGCCCGCTTTGCAGCCCGTTGGCCCGACTTTGCGGTGGCCCCGCCCACCCAAACCTTGATGCAAGAGATGGTTCAAGCCGGCGAGGTCGATGCCCTGGTGCGCGAGCGGGTGTGGCAAGAGTTGGCAAAGGGTCTGATGGCCGCGCGCCCCTCACGCATGTTGCAAGTGCTGCGCGCGTGCGGTGCTTTGGCGCGCTTGCTGCCCGAGGTGGACCGCTTGTATGGCGTGCCGCAACCGGTGGAGCATCACCCTGAGGTAGACACTGGCGTGCACCTGGAGATGGTGCTCGACCACAGCGCCCACATCGGCGCGCCGCTGGAGGTGCGGTTTGCCGCCTTGTGCCACGACCTGGGCAAAGGCCTGACCCCGCAAGACGCCTTGCCACGCCACATAGGACACGAACAACGCAGCGTGCGTTTGCTGCGCGCACTGGCCCAGCGCCTGCATGTGCCCCAAAGCTGCCACGAACTGGCCGAGGTGGTGGCGCGCGAGCATGGCCACATCCATGCCAGTGCTTCACTGGGTGCCGCTGCCGCCTTGCGACTGCTGGTGCGCTGCGACGCGCTGCGCCGTCCAGAGCGTTTTGCTTTGGTGCTTCAAGCCTGCCTGTGCGACGCCCGTGGCCGTTTGGGTTGGCAAGATAGGCCCTACCCCCAGGCCGAGCGAATGCATGCCTTGCTGCATGCTGCTTTGGCAGTGGACACAGCCAGCGTGGCGCAACAGGCCCAAGCCGAGGGCCTCAGTGGCGCCCATGTGGGCGAGCGCATAGAGGCGGCGCGCATCGTGGCTTTGACGCACTGCACGGCTTTATGAAGCGCAGCCCAAGCCCTGCCCGGTGCCCATCCAGTACCATGCAGGACTTGTCAGATAAACACCCCCCATCCCCATGAAAAAACTGCTCTGTTCCTTGTTTTTGTCTGCCCTGCCCTTCACCGGCTGGGCCCAGGTGGTGCAGTCGGGCGACTGGTTTGACGACATCGCCAAAGATGCCGATCGGTACTACACCCGCGATCGTTTGACCCGATTGGGCATTGCCGTGGGCTTGGGCGCCGTGGTGGCCAACACCAATGCCGACCAAAGCATCCAAAACAGCATCCAAGGCGGGCGCAGCAGCGGTACCGACAGTTTCAGCACCAGCGTCAAGCAAATTGGCGAGTGGAAGTACATGCTGCCCATCTCATGGGCGGTGTCGGCCTTGCTGCCCACCGATGTGGGTGGTTTGCAAACTTGGGGCAATTTGACATTGCGCGCCATTGTGGTGGGCACCCCTTCCACCTTGCTGGTGCAGCGCGCCGCTGGTGGCTCGCGCCCCAACGAAGAGGGTGTGGCCGTGCCAGACTCCAAATGGCGGCCCTTTCAAGACGACAACAGCGTGAGCGGCCACTCGTTTGTGGGGGCCATTCCCTTCTTGGCCATGGCCGAATTGAATAACTATTCGATTGGTCTGAAAACCCTGGGCTACGCCGCATCTTTGGCCGTGCCGTTTTCCCGCATGAACGACAACGACCACTACCCTTCGCAAGCCGCGCTGGGCTGGTTCATGGCCTATGAGTCGGTGCAAACTGTGATGGAAAGCGGCAAGCGCAAAGACACGGCCCTGCGCATCGTGCCCATCCAAATGGCCCACGGCCAGCTTGGTTTGGGGCTGCAAAAAAGCTGGTGATCAAGCTGTTGGGGGTCGGCCTGTGCGCGGACTGCTGGCCATGATCGCGTCAGCCACCGCTCGGTGGGCCAGGTTGAGCGATAAGCCCGCTCGCTGGGTCAGCACAATGGCGCGCGGCAGCGGTGGGTCCACCAACAAAGACACTTGCAACCGCTTTTGAGCGCGCTCGGGCTCCAGGGCCAAGGGACCGAGCAAGGTGTGCGCAACCCCTTGCATCACCGACTCTTTTTGCACCAGCAATGAATCTGCTTGGAGCACCACATTGAGCGCAAAGCCGTGTTGCTGGGCCAAACCATCGAGCGTGTCGCGCCATGCGCTGGGGCGACACGGCAATACCAGGGGCAGGCCCTTGAGGGCAGCAAAGGACACGGTTTTGCGCCGCGTGAGTGCGTCACCAGGCGGCCCCACCAAATACGTGCCCACGGTTTGCAGCACTTCGTCTGCGGGACGCAAACCGGCCGGATGCAGGTAGCGCACCGCCATGTCCACGCTGGCACTTTGCAAACTGTGGTCCATCTGGCTGTCCAATGCCTCGGTCACGATCAGGCGCACCAACGGGTGCTGGGTGCGCAAAGTGGCCAAGGCCGGCATGACCACGGGGCGCACCGCTGAGGGGATGACCCCCAATCGCACCTCGCCCACCGCCACGCCCACGCCGTGGCGAATTTCGTTTTGCACGGCCTGGGTTTGCGCCAGCCACCCCCGCACCAAGGGCAATACCCACTGACCGTATTCGCTCAGGTGCAGGCCCCGCGCATGGCGCACAAACAAGGGCGTGCCACAGGCGGTCTCGAGTTCGGCCAGTTGGCGGCTGAGCTGCGGTTGGGCTCGCTCTTGGCGCAAGGCCAAACGGCTCAGGCTGCCTTCTTCGGCCACATCGAGAAACAACTGCCAGGCCGCAGGCCGCATCATCGATAAATCGCTCATGCAAGGTATGCCAAATTAGTTATGTCAATGATTTAAAAATCATCATTGACAGCATACCCCATCATCCCTAGCATCCCCCCGCATGAAGACCACACCCCGATTGCGCGTTGCCGCCGACATAGGCGGCACCTTCACCGACGTCGCCGCCTTTGATGAGCGCCAAGGCCGCTTGTTGCTGGGCAAAACCCTCACCACCCCAGACAAATTGGTACAAGGCATCTTGCAGGGGATGGACAAAGCCGGCGTGGCCTTGCCCGAGGCACACTTGTTTTTGCATGGCTCGACGGTGGCCATCAACACCATGCTCGAGCGAAGTGGCGCACACACTGCCTTGATCACCACCCGTGGGTTTCGCGATATTTACGAAATCGGGCGCATCAATCGCCCCGACTCGTTCAATCTGCGGCACCGCAAGCACACCCCCTTGGTCGAGCGCGATTTGCGCTTTGAAGTCACCGAGCGGATGCTGGCCAGCGGCGAGGTTTATGCCGATTTGAACGAAGGCGAGGTGCTGTCGGTGATCGAGCGATTGAAGCAAAAGCAAATCCAAAGCGTGGCCGTTTTGTTTTTGCACGCCTACCGCAACCCGCTGCACGAGCAACGGGTGCGCGAGTTGCTGCGCCAACATCTGCCCCAAGCCTTTGTATCGATCTCGTCGGATTTGTCGCAGGAGTACCGGGAGTACGAGCGCACCTCCACGGTGGTGGCCAATGCCTACATTGGCCCGCGCGTGGACCGCTACCTGGGTGAAATTGAACACACCTTGAAAGAGGTGGATTTCCCAGGTCAATTTTTGGTGGTGCAGTCCACGGGTGGCTTGTATGCCTTGTCCGAGGCACGCCAAGACTGCGTGCGCATGATGGAGTCGGGGCCCGCAGCGGGCGTGATTGGCACCCAGGCCCTGTGCCAGGCCCTGGGCATCGAAAACGCCATCGCTTTTGACATGGGCGGCACCACCGCCAAAGCGGGCGTGGTGCGCAACCACCAGGCTTTGGTGGCCAACAGCGTGATGATTGGCGGCTACATGACCGGCTTGCCCTTGCTCACGCCCATGATCGACATCCACGAAGTGGGCACGGGCGGGGGCAGCCTGGCCAGCTTGAGCAGCACCGGGGCATTGCGCGTGGGCCCGCAAAGCGCGGGGGCCTTCCCCGGACCGGCTTGTTACGGCTTAGGGGGCACAGCACCCACCGTGACCGACGCCAATGTGCTGCTCGGGCGCATTGACCCAGCGCATTTTTTGGGAGGCGAGATGCAACTCGACCTGACAGCCGCAGAGCGCGCCATGCAAGCCCACATCGGCAAGCCACTGGGCATGTCGGCCACCCAAGCCGCATCGGGCATCTTGCGCATCGCGGCTGCGGCCATGTCGCACGCGGTCAAAGGCGTGACCACCGACCGGGGCCTGGACACGGGGGCGTTTCCCTATTTGTTTGCCTATGGCGGTGCTGGCCCCTTGCATGCGTCCATGGTGGCGCGCGAGTTGCGAATTCCGCATGTGGTGATTCCGCGTGCCCCGGGACATTTTTCGGCCTTTGGCATGTTGCTGGCCGATTTCCGCCGCGACCTGGTGCGCTCGCACTTCATCACCCTGGCCGAGTTGTCTTTGCCCCAATTGGATGCGTGGTTTGTC
>Ga0214919_10001314_pt1 | contig 41008 bp, 45 predicted proteins | sample LL1503_MetaG_FD_177994 | JGI IMG/M metagenome (GOLD analysis project Ga0214919, IMG submission 177994) | Freshwater microbial communities from Lake Lanier, Atlanta, Georgia, United States - LL-1503 | ecosystem: Environmental > Aquatic > Freshwater > Lake | place: USA: Georgia | collected...
ATATTATTTATATTTATAAAATATTTTAATTAAATCACATATATAATTAATTTGATTATTTGATAAAATAGTATGTGAAGGTAAAAACAAACCATTATTTGATATAAATTTTGAATTTATCAAATTATCGTCATTTAAATACATAGGAGTTTTATTAATTTCAGGATATGTTTTTCTTGTTTGAATATTATGTATTTTTAAAAAATTAATTAAATCATCTCTATCATCAACTATTACATCAATAAACCATGGAATCCATCCATCATAATTAGCTTCTTTTATAATATTAAGTTCTTTTAAATTATTATAATATAAATCGTGCATTTCTTTCATTCTATTTACTCTTTCTTTTAATTTTTTCATTTGTTCAATACCGATTACAGCTTGTATATCAGTAAATTTAAAATTTAAACCAAAAGTTTCAAAATCATCTATACCACCACATTTTCTTCCAAAATTTTTAATCATTATCATTTTTTTAAAAAGTTTTTCATCATCTGTAACAATGAAACCACCTTGTCCAGTACTAATGATTTTTGGTGTACTTAATGAAAAGCAACCAATTTTACCATATGTTCCTAAATGTTTATTTTTATAAAAGCAACCTAAAGATTGTGCAGCATCTTCAATTAATGTAATATCTTTATCTTTACAAAAAGATACTATTTCTTCTAAATTAGATATTCTGTTATTTAAAGAAACATGCATTACAGCCTTTGTTTTACTTGTTATTGCTTTTTCTATTAATTCTTTATTAAGAGTAAAAGTTTTTTCATCTACATCTATAATTACTGGTTTACCTCCTGCATTTATTATGGCATTTATTGTAGCAATCATTGTATAATTAGGTACAATTACTTCATCTCCATCTTTTAAATTTAAAGTTAGTAATGAAATAATTAAAGCAGAAGTTCCACTAGTAGTCATAATTGTATATTTGCATCCAATATAATCACTTATCATTTTCTCTAATTCTTCTGTTTGTTTAAATTCAGTTACAAAATTATCTCCTTTATGCATATAATTATAACAAGCTAAAGCTTCAAGTTCATCAAAATTGGGCCTTGATTGTAATATTAATTCATTTTGATTAATCCAATCATAAATATTATCAATATTATTTTTAAAACACATTTGATAATAACCACCTACAATCATTTTTGTAGATTTTCTAGTTTCATCTTTTGGATTTGTAAAAGTTATTTTATTAGTATTAATATATTTTAAATAATCTTTAACTAAAATAATTCTGAAATCCATAGATATTCTAACCTTACCTTCATTATTTTTTTTATTAAAATGAATGCATTTATTACCATTGAAAAAGAATAGATTACCATATTCCATATTAATAGGAATAAAATCTCCTTTTTCAGGTTCTGTTTCAATAAAAATAGTATTAGTATTAGACATTTTAGTAATTGGTATTAAAAAATTTTTTTCACCTATAGGATGCTTACCTAAATCATCTGAATCACAATGTGGTGGAACTACAACAGAATCAAAAAATTGAATTCTAATGCTTGGAAAACTTTGATATATATAAACTGTTTCATTTAAAAATAATTCATTATATATTTTTTTAATAAAGTTACAATATAATTTTTTAAAAGTATCATCTTCTTTAATATTTTTGTAAAAAATTTTATGCAAGTCGGAATCTTTATTACCAAAATTAGAAGCTTCTAAATTATTTTTATTTAACTCGTATTCTTTAGATAATAAATGAATATTTTCTAATTCTAATGTATTAAAAATTTTTTGAAAGAATTCTAAGAATGGATGTTCAACTGTAGAATAATCATAAATAAAATGATTACCTATTGTTTTTTTAAGTAGAAATGACATTAATTATATAAATAGATTTATATAATTTTTATTTTATAAAATAATTTATGAGTTTAAATTAAAATTAATTATATTATTAATTATATGAATTATATTATTAGATTATTAAATAATAATGATTACGAAAAATATTTGGAATTAATTAATGAATTTAGACCTACTAAGTTTACTTTTGAAGAATACAAAAATACTTTAAATAATATAAATAAATCTTCTGAAATATGGATTATTGAATTAGATAATGAATTAATTGGTACTGGTACTGTAATTTATGAACATAAATTTATTTTTAATATATCAAAAGTAGCTCATATTGAAGATATATGTGTTAAAGAAAAATTCAGAAAGAATGGATACGGTAAAATAATAGTAGATTATTTAACCAAAAAAGCACTTGAAAATAATTGTTATAAGGTTGTTTTAGAATGTAGTGAAACAATTGTAAATTTTTATAAAAAATGTAATTTTGAGAAAAGGGGATTACAAATGTCAATGCTTTTAAAAAAAATGTAAAATTTAATCAATTATAATCCATTCTGGTAAGAAGAAATTTTTATAAAAAGTTTTATGTGACATTATAAATTTATCAGTATTTTTATTTAGATAACTACCCCACCAAGATAAAGTTGACCATGAAGTTATATTATTTTTAATTAATGAAATTATCCATAAATCTATATATGCTAATTCGTTAGTAAAAATAATTTCTAAAATATTAACATAATCATTAATTATTAATTTTGAAAAATTTTCATCATTTGTTAAAACATATAATGTTTTTATATTTTTTTTTTCAATCATATAATTAATACATTTTTTAAAAGAAAGTATATATAGTTCTATATTATTAAAATGTAAATGTAAGTATTTTTTATTTCCTCTAATATGAATCGAACAAGTAGTATCATCTTGAATTTTATTATATTTGTTTAATATATAATCAGTATCAGTTTTATTTGGTAAAAAATAATTATAAATTACTGATTTAATATTGTTAAAATTTAAATAATTCTCAAGATAACCATTAAATGACATAAAGTTTATAAATGGATAATTATGAATAAAATTATCATTATCACAATTTGTTATAATTTTATTTTTGTATTCTTCTATTAAATCTGTATTAACATATCTAAAAATAGTATTTTTTTTATTTAATTCTTCTGATTTAAAATAAGTATTTAAAGAAGGTACTTGTAATATACATTTATTTTCAATTGCATAAGCTATACATGAAGAAATTTGAAATAACATATTACCAATACCAGTATCTTCATTTTTTTTATACCAAGGACTTTTAATATAGTTAATATCATAACAAGATAATTCTAAAAAAATAATTTTTTGATTTGTTATTATTTTATCTTTTATTATTTTATCTTTTATTATTTTATCTTTTATTAATTTATCTTGTATTATTTTATCTTGTATTAATTTATCTTGTATTAATTTATTTTTTAAATTAATTAATAAAAATTTTTTATTCATTATAATAATGAATAAAAGAATTTATTATAATAAAAAAAACTGAATAATTATATCATAAATCTTAATTTCTAATAATCATATGCATAAAAGTCTAAGACTTGGAAAATTATTAGTTATACCGTATGATTCCTTCTCAAATTATGTTAATCTACCTTCTTCAATTTTAGAAAGAATTTCAAAAATGAAAAATCAGCATTTACCATATCATTTTGAAGTTAAAACATCTTTTGATTTGGTAACTTATGTTGGAGTTAAAGAATTCACTGCACCTGATGATTGTATTGAAGTACCAACTTGGTTAGCAGAACAATTAGCTGATGATTATTTAATGGTTACATTCTTAAAAGATATACCTAAAGGAGATTATATAAAAATTCAACCTTTAGAAAAAAAGTTTTTTGACTTACCTGATGCTGATAAGATTTTAGAATCAGCCTTATCAAATTATTGTTTATTAAATATTGATCAAGTAATTCAAGTTAAATTATTAGATGAAATTTATCAAATTAAAATCATTGAAATTAAATCATTGGATACAAATAAATCAGAAGAATTAATTGAAATTACTAATATGGATTTAAAAGTTGATATTGATAATATTTTTCTAGAAGAAGAATCTAATATGGATGATTTATCAAATTCTTTAAGTAATACTATGATTAATACAAATGAAATAGATGATTTATCAAACTCTTTAAGTAGTACTATAGATGAATCAAAAGAAGGATTTAAACTAGGTGGTTCTCAAGTGCCTATAGAAAATGTTAGACTAGCTAGATTAAAATATTATGAAAAAAAAAATATTGAACTATAATAATTGATTTAAAAAATTTGAAATATTATTATATTATATATAATATTTATTTATATGGACTATCTATCAGATGATGACAAAGAAGAAGAAACAAAAGAACTAACTTTTGAGGAAGAATACCCAGATGAAGAGTTAGATGATGAAACACGAAATATTATTTTTGGTGCAAAAACTGAAATAAATGTAGATGTTTTAGAAGTATCAAAGATTAAAAAAGTTAAAAAAACTAAAAATCAAAAACCCAGTAAAAATATAACTATTGATGAATTAATTAAACAAAATGAACCTAAAAAATGGAAAAGCAAACGTGCTGGTAATAAAAAAACAGATGATGAAAAAAAAGAAAAAATAGTTAAAAGACATTTTAATCCAAGACTACCGCCATATAAATCAATTGATAGAACTAAATTATCAGAAAAAGTAAAATTAAATATTAAAGATGAGTTTAGTTTTCCAACATTAAACTAAATTATTTTATGGTGTATAAATTAAATTTTAAATTATCTAAATTTTTTTATAAGTATTAGTATATGAATAATTCTCAAACTGTACCAAAAAAAATAAAACATTTTCAAAGACCATCTTATGGTGATAGAACAGCTAAATTAAATACCAGAAATAATGTAGATAATTCAATTCCCAAAATTACGGGTTTGAAAGATAATTTGAACTATAACTTATGGATTAATAATATAAATTATGATACAACTCCTCCTACACTTAGTTCAGATCCAGCTTCTTCATTACAATTTAGTTTTGATGTATTTGATAGTTTAAGAACTGATTTTCCAAATTATAACACCGGTGATAATTGTGATCCTTCATATCAAGGAAATGGAAATACTAGTTATTTATTATTAGATTTTTTTGTAGGAGATACTCATCAAAACGCTGCTAAAATTATTATTCAAGGTGATAAAATAACAACAGCAGTTGGTTCGGTTGGTATTATTGATTCTTCTAAAACAGTAACACCATATGTATTTAATTTTTTATCAACAAAAAATAGTTTATTTCACATTTTACAAGGTTTAAAACCTCGTAACGGTGCAGAAATTTATGAAAAGATGAAAAATATTAGTATTGTAATAACCCCTTATGATAATAATGATTACGCTGGATTTCCTTTAACTATTATGTGTGATAAATTAGGTAACAGTTGGGTTTTTAATCAATATGATATAGATGCTTTTCATACTGTTAATTTACCTGAAGATATAAGTATATCTGAATTTGAATTAGGTTCTTATGTTACTAATTTTTTTGTAGTCCCTAATTATGAAACTATTAATCGTAATATAGATATTAGTGGATTCTGTAATAATAATGACTATGGAGTAAATTTTAGTTTTAAAACTATTAGTAATGATATACAATCTAATTTTATATTTAGTTTATTCCCTTATTCAAATATACCAGGTTTATATTCTGATTTTCCCGTTTGTTTTAAAGATAAAGAAAATAAACATTTAAATACAATGTATGCAAATGACCCATCAATTAAATTAATATCTGAAATAAGTTTACATGCTAATCCAGTTACTCCTAAACAAAATTATTTTAAATTAGTTAATTTACCTAATACACTAATTTTAAAAAAAAATAATATGGGTATTGATTCATTAATGAAATTAAATACACAATTTCTTGAAAATGTAGTTATTATACCTAAAACAACTAGTAAATCAACATCAACAACCTTTTTACTTAAAAAAAATAGATACGTAAAAAAATAAAAAGTAATTTAAAAAGAAATACATTATTTTGAATAATGTCTGAATCAATAACAACAATTGAAAAATTATTTAATTTAAATTTTAATAATTTTATTATTGCTGATTTTATAATAGATGCTGATGATGTTAAAAAGTATATGAATGATACAAATAATACTAAATTTTCATTGATAAATCCAATTCTTAAAATAAATGTTATAAAATTTCAAGAAGAAGCAAATAGTAGAGTATCTAGTTTTATATTAGGTGAGAAAGAATTTGTTTTAGGTGAGAAAGAATTTGTATGGACTGTTCTTCAAAAAATAGAGGTTGATTATTGTATGATTTTAATTCTAAATGAAGATAACTTAAAAAATAAAGAATTGGATGATTGGCTAGAAAGTTGTATTAGTTTGAAAGAATTATATAAAATTGAAGATGATGGTAGAATATGTATGTATTCAGGTTTTGGACCAGGTGTTTATAAACTATTATGTAAAAAAGTAAATGATAAAATAGTTGCTTTAAAAATAGAATTTATTAAGGAAAATATTTAATAATGTATCTGTATATATAATGAAACATACTACATATAATCATTACATTATAATGTTTTTTATAATGATTTTATCAGGATTATTATCAACTATGAATATAGCGGTTGATAAATATGATGATATAAGATTTAGTATAATTGATGTATATATGACATTACTCATGTGTGGATGGATGTTTTTATTTATGGGTATTTTTTATCAAGAAATAAACATATTCTTAATCGGTTTAATATTTGTAATAATTAATTTATGGTGTATAAGAAAACAAATTTTTATGTCAGAAACACAATATAAATTAGCTATGATACCACATCATTCAATGGCTATTCATATGAGTAAAAAACTATTGAAAAAAAACAAAAATATGAAAAAATTTCTCAAAAATATAATAAATACACAAACAAATGAAATAGTAATTATGAAAAAATAAATTTTTAAAAATATATAATTATTTTTTAAAAAAAATATCTAAATTATTATATAATGATATTAGATAAATGTCCTCCTGACCAAATTGAACGTGTTGGATATATAACAAAGAAGAAAGTTAAAGTTTCCAAAACTTGTATAGATGATAAAGGTAAACCTGGTAAAGGTCCTAAATTAATTAAAATGCCTGCCGAAGATATTGGTCTTTTATCTGATTATGGTTACAGTTTAAAATTAAGTCATGAAAATCGAATTAAAGCAATCAAAAAATCTTTGAAAACTCATAATAAGCTTAAAATTTTAAGACATATAAATGCATTAAGAACTTTACATAAATCAAATGAAAAGCTATATAACAAATTAGATAAAGATTTAAAGTGGATTCAATCCATTTATGATGAAATTTAAAAAAAATAGGTATAAACAAATATTTTATATTATTATAATGCATAATTCCATAGAGATTTACGGTAAAGAAACATATTGCACAGAACAATTTATTGATTTAGTAATTGACAAAGACCATATTTATAAAAGATATTATTATAAAATTAATCAAATGACCAGAGATGAAATTAATAATATTATTTCTAAAATAATGATTGAAGATAATTTTATTATAGATAAAGTATCTTCTAAAAAAATAGAGCTAATAGATTCTAAAACTGGTAAAATAAGATATACTATTTGGAACGACAATTGCGTTGAAAAATATTTTATGAAATACCTAGGACCAGTCAATCCAAAAAATGATTTACTTAATCAAATAGATTTACTCAATCAACTAGATTTAGTAAATCAAATGGAGGCAATTAATCAAATGGATTAATACTATCTTCTATTTCTTTTAGACCAGAAGTTATCATATTACCTTTATTAGATATTTGCCAATCATATTTTTCAATATGTTTGATAATTAATTCTTTCACTTTATCTTCCGTTTTATTATTACATTTAACTTCAGAAGTTTTACCACAAGCGGAACATTTTAAATCTAACAAAATATTTTTTTTTGATTCTTTTCGTAAAATAGGTATAGTTTCTGGAATATAACAAGCAGGACATAATACAAATCTATTAATATAAACTTGAATAGCATTTTGTAATTGTATATCTGTAAAAGATCCAGTTATACTACATTTTTCATCATTTGCAATAGAACCAAAATAAGTTGATAGAAATTTTAAAAGTAAATTTTCAGGATGATTTATTGATTTACCTATATCATTTAAATTATGAATAATTGTGAAGATTCCATTACCTTTACCATTTACAGTAAATTTAATAGGATTCATTTTATATCTATACGAGGGGTCATTTTTACCGTTTATATTAAGCATAATTATTAAATTATTAAATTAGATTTAATAAAATGCAATTTTTTTATAAATTAAAAAAAATATTTACACGTCCTTCTCGAATATATGATTTATCTTTAATTTTATAGAGATGAATATTAAAAATTTTAAAAATAAATACAGGTAATGTACCAAATTTTAAACCTGTGACAAAAGATAATATTATTAAAGGTAATGAACCATATAGATTATTAAACATAGAAAGCATATATAATGGTAACATAATTAAATATTAATATAAATATATTAAATATATTTCAATTTTTATACGTTCAATTCATTTTAATTTTATATCATACAGTAATATATTTATATGATTAATAATAAATTATTATTATTAAACACAATTAGAAATAAACCAAGTGAACCTTTTTTAGAAAGAACTGATATAGATTATTATTACGATGGTGAATTTGGATATTTTAATTTAATGTTATTACCAGAACTTGAAAAATATAACGGAGGCAAAATAAATATTTACACATATAAAGATTATTGTTATATAATAAAAAATTTATTTGGTAATAAATTTAATTGTTTTGAAATTAATTTAAATACAAGTAGAGCATATAATCATTCAACTGATTCTTTTAATAAATTTTATAGTCATTTGAAACATATTACTGAAAAATTTAAATTATCTTGCAATCTTATGGATTTTAAATATCTAAATAAACAAATAACATCTAATTATAAGCCTTTAGAAGTTGAAAAAGAAGAATATATATGTTATTTTCCAAGAATGAGAAATACTAATAAACCTGAACAAATAAAAAGAAACTCTAATAAAGAAGAAGTAGAATATATTTTAAATACTATTAGTAAACATACTAATAAAATCATTATTTTAGGATGTGAAATATTAAATTTTGATTATAAAAAGTATAATTGTATTAAAGTATCTGATATAGAAAAATCAATTCATTATTTAAAAAACTGTAAATTTCTAATATCAAATGATAGTGGTTACGTTGATTTTGCTAAAAATTGTGGTTGTAAAAAAATATTAATAGTTAGACCAATAGCAGATTATCATAAATATTTTAATCCATTTAATTGTAATATAAATATTGTAAATAATATTAAAGAATTAGTTACCTTTATTTAAACATAAATATATAATAATTATTAATATGACTAATATTAATAATTATGATTTATTCTTATTTGATTTAGATGGAACATTAATCAATACTGAAGAAATTCATTATCAATCTTATCGCGAATCATTAATTAAGTATGGATATACTAATAATTTTACATTTAATGATTATTGTAAAATATGTCACTTGGATGATATTGCAATGCAAAAATTTGTAGAAACAAATTTAAATATTGTTTATGAAAAATTTTATCAAACAAAGAAGCATATATATTTATCAAAATTAAATGATTCATTATGCTTAATTAATGGTTTTAATTATTTTTTACAAGAATTAAAAAACCTTAATAAAAAGACTTGTATAGTAACACATTCAAGTAGAGATACTATTGATTTTATTTTAGATAAACTTCCTATTTTAAAAATAATTGATAAAATAATTACCAAGGATGATTATAAATTTAGAAAACCAAATCCAGAATGTTATATTAAAGCACTTACTTTATTTCCAGAATGTAAAAATCCTATTGGATTTGAAGATAGTTGTAAAGGATTCTTAAGTTTAAGAGATAGTAATATTACTAGTGTATTTATTGGTGATGATACATATGTTCATTATAAACAAATGAAACCAATTAATGTTATAAAAACATTTCAAGATTTTAATGAATTAGTTATTGTAAATGTTAATAATAATTCAAATGTATGGATAAATAATAAAATAGAATCATATACAAAATATATTAGTTGTTTATCAAATACATTTGATGAAACATTTAAAAAAATTTTACCATTAATTAAATCATGTAAAAATAATATTTATTTAACAGGAATAGGTAAATGCGGACATATATGTAAGAAATCTATTTCAACGTGGCAATCAATGGGTATATCAAGTCATTATTTAAACTTGGTTGATTTATTTCATGGTGATTTTGGTATTCTACGTGAAAATGATATTATTATATATATTTCAAATTCAGGTAACACGAATGAATTAATTAATTGTGCTAAATATGTAAATTCTAATTTTAAAGTTTTACAAATAGCATTAACAATTAATAATAATCCTATTGTAAAAGATTTCGTTGATTATAATTTTGTAATATCCGATGAGATTAAAGAAATAGATTCTATCAATATGGCGCCAACTGTTTCTTCGGTTATTTTTATGATGTTTTTAGATTTATTAGGTGTTTATATTGCTGAAAATAATAATATAACTGTTGAAAAATTTCAATTAAATCATCCAGGAGGTATTTTAGGTAAAAAAGCAAAAAACAAAATAGATTATGTAGTAATTGTAGCTTCCGGTAAAGGGTCTCGTTTAAATCCGTTAACAAAATATATTCCTAAAATATTAGTTACTGTTAATAATAAACCATTTATTGAATCATTAATTGAATACTGGAATCAATATGCTAAAAATATAATAATTATTCATAATACTGAGTATAAACAAATAATACAATTTTATACTAATAAATATGAAAATATTAATTTGATTCAATTTGATGAATTAACTGGTACAGCTGATACAATTAATAAAACAATAACTAATGAATATTATAATAAAAATATTTTATTTAGTTGGTGTGATATTATACCAAAAGAATTAATTAATTTAGATTTAATTAATGAAACAACTATATTTACTTATGGTAATGAATGTAGATATAATGCTGAAAAAAATAAGATATCTAAGAAAGCTGGTGGTAATATTGTAGGTTTATATTATATTCAAAATTATCAAGGATTAAAATATACTATAGGTGAAGATATATGTGATTGTTTTCAAAGAAATTTTAATTATTTTAGTACTTATCAATTAAATCATTTAATTGATATTGGTGATATGGATAAATTTATTTCATTCAATTTTGTTGAACCTACAAGATTTTTTAATAAAATAGATTTTTTTGATAATTATATTATTAAAAGCCCTCTTAATGAACAAGGTATTCAAATTATTAAAAAAGAAATAAATTGGTATAAATTCATAGCCACTAATAATAAATATGATTTCATACCTAAATTTAAAGAATTAGAAAATAATAGATTAGAATTAGAATTTTTAAAAGCAGAACCATTATATAAAACTTTTAAACATTTAAATAAAGAAGATAAACAAAAAGTATTAGATAATATTTATAATACATTAAAAATACTTCATAGTAAAACAATAGATGTTAAAGAAACACAAATGATTGAAGATATTCATATAGAATCAACAAAAAAAATTTATGAAAGAATAGAAAAAATTAAACCATTATTAAATTATTTTGGTAAAATTAATAAAGTTAATGGTATAACAATTGAAAAATTTGATATAATTATAGAACATATGAAAACTATTTTAAGCAGTAATGATTCAAAATATAGTTTAATTCATGGAGATTGTCAATTTTCAAATATATTATTTGATTCTAAAAATATATTTTTAATTGATCCCAGAGGATATTTTGGAAATACAGAAGTTTATGGTTTACCAGAATATGACTATGCAAAAGTTTTATATGCACTTACAGGTTATGATTATTTTAATAATAATAATATAATAGATGTAACTGTAAGTAATAATGAAATAATTTTTAATATAGATACTTTTATAGATGAAGTTAAGTATATAAGTAATGATAAAATTAAAGCTTGGTTAGTTATAATTTGGTTTGGTCTAGCTCAATATAATTCTAATAATGTAATGAAATGTTTAGTTTCGTATTACAATGGATTTTATTGGTATAATAAATTATTTAATACTTAATTATAATGGAATATTATTATACAGGTCAATTTGGATATTTTAATGTAATCATATTACCTTTATTAAAAAATTATAATGGTCCTAAATTAACTATATATACTTTTCCAGATTATATATATATATTAAATAATCTATATGGTAATAAATTTAATTATATAGAGATACCTTTAGTTCCTTTAAGAATAGGACATAATTGTAATGAAAATATTCAAATCAAAACAATAAGACCCTCGATAGAAACTTTATATACATATATGAGTTTGTTTGATATTAGTGATAATACTATTAATTTAAATACATATAATCCACCTCAATTTAGTACAACAATTAAATTAAATGAGACTTTTAATGTTTATGCAGAAACTAATATAAATCAAGTTAATGTATCTAAAATAATGTTAAATATAAATGAGGCGCCTATAATTTCTGGTTATGTTGTTGATTCATCTGGTAATAATATAGTTAGCTCATGTGATTTTAGTGCTAATCAAATTAAGAATTTATTTACAACAAATTCATATACTTTTTGTAATTATTTTGATTCATCTGATAATAGAACTAATTTTTTATTTGATATAAGTAAGAATCAAAATACAATTTTATCATCTTTTAACAAAGGTACTAATTTAAATAATTGTTCTTTTAAACAAAATAGTTATAAAGTTGGTGTCGGATATAATTCTAATAATTTTTTAAATATATGTGAAAATTTAATTATTGAAAATAATTATTTAAATCAGAATAATTTAAGTCAAAATACTATTAGTTCTTTTTTAGACAGTACACAAAAAGATAATAATTATCTTTTTAATCTTTCTAACAATATAATAAGTAAAACTTGTAAGGTTGATTTAAGTAAAAATATAATTACAAATATACTTGGTATTAATGGAAGTTATTTAATTAATACTTATGATGTAAGTAAGAATACTTTAATAACTGATTTTAGTGGAACAATTCTAAATAATTCTAGACCAAATATATTTGATTATAGTGGAAATATAGTTCCTTTTGTATTAAATTATAATAATAATACACTATCAATTTTATTAAATTTAAATCAAAATATTATTACAAGTACATTTATTTTAAGTGGAACATTAACCATAGATATTAGTTTTAATTTTTTTATTGATGCATCTAATAATATGATTCCTAAAAAATTTAATACACGTCTTAGTAATTTAGTAATTTATAGTTTAACTATAAATGGAAATAATATAAATACATCAATAAATATTAATAATTTAACAGATAGCAATAGAAAAATTATTGGTTATACATATGATTTTATATATGATAATAATCAATATATAAGTCCTACGCGACAAATAATATTTAATTCATATGATTTAAGTCAAAATAATATAACTGATTATATAGCAATTACTAAAACTAATAATAATTATTATTTCAGTATAGATAAAAATATAATTTATCAATTATATAAAATTGATACAAGTACAAATATAATTACAAATATAATTTCTATTAATAATAACTATTTAATTAATACATATAACATAATTACTAATCTATTTACAAATAATTTTAATGGTAATAACGATTTAAGTAATAATGTATTTCCTGTATTTTTTGATATTAGTGGTAATTTAATTCAATATACTTTAAATTATTCAAGTCAAAGTATTTCAATATCATTTAAATTTAATCAAAATGTAATAAAAAATATTATAAATATCAATGGTAAATTTGATATAAACAATAATAATAATTTAATAGATTCTTCAAATAATAAGATACCATTACAGTTAACTGTAATTAATACAGATTTGGTTACTTCCAATTTAATTATTACAAACAATTTAATAACTAATACTATCACTAATTCAATAAATATATCTAATAGATATGATATTTCAAATAATAATTATATTAATGGTTTCGATTATAAAACATATTTTAATATTAATAATAATACATTTTTAGATTTTGAAGGTAATACTTGTACTGGATTTTTTTATGTAGGACCAACTAAAATTACCAATTTTTTTGATATAAAAGATTTTAATTTTAAAGATGTATCTAATAATTCTCTATTTAATCTTAATTTAAATAATAATTTTATAAAAAATACTATTACAAATATAATTTCAAATAATTTTTCAGATACAAGTGGAAATCAAATTAATTTTTCATATGATTTGAGTCAAAATAAAATAGTATCTATTTTTAGTATCAATGGAAACATAATTAATCTAAATTATGATGTTATACAAAAATCTATAGTAAGTAATTTTAATTTCATTAATAATATAAATGGAATTATAAATTATAATTTTAATAATAAACTTTTACAAAATTTAGTTTTTATAAATCAAAATCAAATAAGTAATGTATATGATCTTTCTAATAATACGATTAATAGTAGACTTAATACAGTCCAAACATTATTTAAAATAATTAATCAATTAAATTATATGGCATTAACAAAAATAGTTAATGTTTATGAAATGAGCGACTTTGATTTTATTAGAAATCCTATTACTACACCATTTGTAAATAATAATGCAACTAATTTTATTTGTTATTTTCCAAGATTTAGAAATTCAGGTGATTTAGAAACAGATTGGTCTTTAAGGAATGGTTTAACAGCTCAAATTAGAAGTATTGTTAATTTTTATAAAAATATTTATACTATTTATATTGTAGGTAAAGAAGTTGTTCAATATAATTATAATTTAAGCGGTGTATTTAGAATTACTGATTTACAACAAACTATTTTTTATTTAAGAAATTGTAAATTTTTAATTTCAAATGATAGTGGTTTTGTTGATTTTGCTAAAAATTGTGGTTGTCCAAAAATTTTAATTTTATTACCTATTAATACATACCATACTCAATTTACTCCTACATTAAATTATATATTAAATAAAGATTTATCTGGAAACATAGTTGATTCATTAAATCAAATTATTGATATGAACAATATTCGATTAGATAAAAATTTAAAAAGAATAATAATAGATTTAAATCAAACTTATTATCCTTATTTAATAGATTCTTCTGGTAATTTGTTGATTCAAAATATAATTAATTATAACGGGGTCCCATTATTTTATAATTATAGTACTTTTACTGGTACATATTTATTTAATAATTATACAATGATTAAACCAGCTAAATCTTATATAGCTACTAAAAGAGGAGCATTAATATTAGGTAAATTAGATACTAAAATTTTAACAACACAAGCTTCTGGTAAATTAATTGCAGATGTTCCTTATAAAAAAAATCCAGCTGGTTATATAGATTTATCTGGAACTATAATAGATCCATCTGGTTCAAATATTAAAATATATGATGTATCTGGTAGATATTTTTTTGATATTTCAGGAAAAATAATTAAAGATACATCAGGACATTATATTTTAAATGTAATTGCTAATTATTTTAATAATACAAAAGGTGCTTTAATATTAGATATTTCATCTACAAACGTTTTAAATACGGCTGGTTATAGTGTTTTCATATTAGATATATCCGGAACGTATGCTTATGATAATTCAGGTAATCATAAACTTGATAAATCTGGTAATTGGGTTTTAGATACATCAGGTAGATTTTTATTAAATGAATTTGGTTCTTATATTTTAGATTTATCTTATAACTATATATATAATCCAACTACATTTAATAATGACCCATCTGGAAATAATTTTTATATTACAAATGATTTATCATCTAATAAGCTCATTTTAAAAAATAGCATAACTCAAAATATTTTTTATACTAATAATGGTGTAACTCCTTATTATTTACAATATTTACAAGGTAATGGATTATATTATAGATATATTCCAACCACTGTTATACCTATAAATTATGATATTTCAAGAAATGACCTAGCAAATTATTTAATATTATAATCAAAATTTTTATATTGTTCTAAAAAAATAAATATTAATAAATATAATGAATATTTATTATTATTCCGGTGAATTTGGATATTTTAATGTGCTTTTATTACCTGCTTTAGAAAAATATATAAATAATAAAAAATCAGAAGTAATTACATTATATACTTATCCTGATTATTGTTATATAATCAAAAATTTATTTGGTAATAAAATTAATTGTAAAGAAATTACATTAACTAAATTAAGATTAAAGCATAATAATTTAGAAGATGCACCATATAAAAAATATAAACCAATTAATGATTTATTAAAAACTTCTTGTATTTGGGAAATGAATCATTTTGATAAAATATCAAAACCAATTAGTACAAACTTTGTACCTTTATTAAAAGAAAACTATATTTGTTATTTTCCAAGATTTAGAGATTCTGGAGAAGTAGATACTAATTTTGCAGAAAGAAATTCAAACAAACAAGAGTGTGAAATTATATTAAAATTATTTACTAAAAATAATATGAAAATTTATGTATTAGGTAAAGAAATACTTGATTTTAATTATGAAAACTACAATGTAGAAAAAGTATCTGATATAGAACAATCTATTTATTATTTAAAAAATTGTAATTTTTTTATATCAAATGATAGTGGTTATATTGATTTTGCTAAAAATTGTGGTTGTAAAAAAATTATAATTTTAAGACAAATAGAAGATTATCATAATAAATTTAATCCATTTAATAATGACCAATTTATAATTGATAATGTTACACAATTAGAAACTTTACTGTAAAAAAAATATATAAAATCAAATAGCTTTTTTACTATTTAATAAGCAAAAATAACATTCTTTAGTAGCTAATACATCATTTATTGCATTATGAGCACCTATTATTTTTTTATTAAATAATTGTAAATAAAGTTCATCTAATTTAATTTTTTTCCCCGCTAATGTAATAGTATCAACTATTTTAATATTTTCAAAAATATTTAACATATATGTTTTATCTTCTTTAATAATATTAATACCATAACTTCTAATATCATTTTGTATTGTTGATAAATCATAATGAAGATTATGACCAACTATAATTTCACAAGTACTAATATCTTTTATTAATTCTTCAATAATTAAATAAAAATCTTTTCCTTCTTTTTTAATTTTCTCTAGAGTTATACCATGTATTTTTATTGATTCGGTAGATGGTAATCTATTTTTAACAAAACTATTAACTTGTTTTATTATATTTCCATTAGTATCACAAATTACATAAGCTAATTGTAATATATCATTATAAAAAGAGCTTGTTTCTGTATCTAAAATAATTATATAGTTTTTATTATCTTGTTTATATACGATTTCTTTTATTGTTATTTTAGATGTATCAAATATATATTCTAATGAATTTAAATGTAAATGATTATTCGAAACTCTATAATTATTTTGGTCTCTTTTAATTATTATTTCTATGAAAGATATTAATGAATTATAGTTTATTTTTGGAATATCAAACTTGTAATATTTACCATCCATAATATTGGCAATACCAAAGTATTTAATTTTTGATTTATCTTTGTCATTTAAAAATACATAATAAAATAAACATTGTATATACCATTCTAATCTAAAATCAGATTCAGAACATTTAATATCAATTAATGTTTCTTCTGTCCAATCAATTAAATCAATTTCTCCTAATAAAACAGCAACATCTATAAACTTATGATAAATAGTTTTTTTACAAGTTATTGAATTGGATTTTTTTAAATCAATATATTGATTCATTTTATTTCTTATTCCATTATTTAACATGGTTTCAAATAAATTAAATATATTACGATATACCAATCTTCTTCTATCATTATTTAAGTTTCTACATAATGATACTAAATAAATATCTTCTATGATTTCATTACTTGATTTTACTGATTGGCAATTGTTATATGCTTTTGTTAAATTATTTATAAAATGAATTGGATATGTATTTTCTCTTATAACTAAACTATTACTATTTATTTTTTTTAAGATATTAATTTCATCTTTGTTAAAAGATTCTATATTTACATCATTTTTATTAAACTTGTTATATATTTCCATTTCATCTGTAGAAAGTATAATTGCATTTAAAATCATCATTGTATCATTATCTTTAAAACCTTGTTTAGAATAAATCATAATATCGCGAGTTATATATCTATCTACAAATTCTCCAAAATCTGGTTCATATGATCCCTTTTTAATTTCATGGGTATATTCTATTTTATCTTCTAAATCTAATGATATGAATATATCTGAAATTTCTGGTTTTATATCTAATAAAAAATTATTATTTCTTAAATCATCTATTGTTTCTGTATTTAAAAGTAATAATAAATCTTTTACACTATAATCTTCTTTAATCATATTTTCATTTTTTGTATTGTAAATATCTTTAGTTAATTTACTATTTTTTGGATTATATTTAATTTTTATGAAATTTAAGTTTTCTTTTATAAAACAAGAAATTGGAATCTCTGAATGAGTTGCCATTAAATATAAACTATTTTTTGCTCTTGTTACACCAACATAAAATAATCGACGTTCTTCTTCTATATTTTTTAAATTATTATTCATTTGAGATGGGAAATGCTGATTACAAAATCCTAAAATAAAAACTTTAGTCCACTCTAATCCTTTAGATTTATGTATTGTTGTTACTACTAATTTATTTGGTTCAATCATTTTTTTTAAATTTTCTCCAATTTTATCAGTAATACAAGCTATATGTGGTATATTTCGTTTAGTTAATTCGGTTTCTAATATTTTTAAATGATAATTATTTCTTGAAAGTATACAAATTTCACTTGGATTTAATCCATTTTCTATATATTTTTTTATTTTTTCCATTATAAATTTAATTTGACTATCTTCTGTTTTAGATAAAATAAATTTTGGAATTTTACCATTTTTTAATTTAGGTTTCATTATTTTTTTTACTTGGTTAATATTATAAGAAATAGCATTATTGGCCAAATGAATTATTTTTCCACAGCTTCTATAATTTGTCGTTAATGTATACGTTGATGTGTTTTTAAAAATATTATCAAAATTAATCATAAAATAATTATCAGTACCTCTAAATTGATATATATTTTGTGAGTCATCTCCTATAACTGTTAAATAACATCCATTAATTACAAATTGATTTAATATATCAAATTGTTTAGAATTAACATCTTGAAATTCATCAAAAAATACAAATTGATATTTTGATGCTATTTCTGCTCCATAGGTCATCATTAATTTTCTACCTATTATAATATATTCTGATAAAGAAACGTATGATTTTGATTCTTGATATTTATAATAAAGCATACAACAATAAGCATCAATAGTATATATATCTATATTAATTTTAAAACCAAATAATTTTACTATTCTATTTTTAAGATTTTCTGATGCATCTTTATTAAAAGTTAAAATCAATATTCTTCTGGGTGTAGTAAAATTATCAACTAAATATTTTACACGACATAATATAGTAGTTGTTTTACCAGAACCTGCTCCAGCTAATACCCTGATATGTTGATATGGGTTTGCTGTGACAACTAAATATTGTTCTTCATCTAAATTTATATTAATATCACCAAAAGAATATTCTTTATCGTTTTTTTTATAATTTAATAAAATATCTTTATCTTTTTTTTTTAAAGAACTACTTCCACCTTCAATAAAAGAAGACATCATTTTTATATTGTCTGTTTTGATAATATTAAACATATTCATCTTATAAATTAAGGTAATATATCTTTAATTATGAAACTTAATCTAAACTTTTTTATATATGTTACGTTCTTTCCATAGTATCGCATAGTGTTTTTTATTAGAAAATTTATTTTGTTCTTCTCTATATAAAGGATATTCCATTAATATAATTGATTTAGTTTTTTTATCTTTTATAGATTGTAATTGTAAATCTTTTGGTACACTTAAAGTTAATGATAATTCTTTTTTTTCTTCATCTGTAAAAAAAGTATCAAATAATTTTGGTCCAGTAATATGTAAAAATGTTTCGCCATAATAATTATTTTGTGTATTAATTACTATTTCATTTATACATTTTAAAAGTTTTTCATTTCTTTGTTTTACTATAATTAAACCATTATAAACACCAAATCCAGAAAATTCTAAATCATTTACAAAATATTCTTTATCAATTAAATTTATAAATTTAAAATTATTTTTATGTGAAAATTTAATATCAATATATATACCACCGTAAAAATATAAAACACAATATCTCCATAAATCTGCTTTATATGCTCCTGGTATTAATTTTTCAAATGCATCTAAAATATATTTAGAATAATTATTCTTAATGAAAGTATAACAATCATCATCATCAAATAAAAAATGTTCAAATTCATGATTAGTTTCTTTAATACTATTTACTGCTTTTTTCATATCACTTGGAAGTTTTTTTGTAAACCATGTTTGAAATATTTTTAATGGCACTTTATTATAATTTGGAAGCAATGGATTTTTTAATTTTTTTACATTATCTTCTAACATTAATAATATTAATAAATATTATTAATTTAAACCCATAAAAATTTATATAGAATTCATGAATACACATAAATTCATATTTTTAACTATGTATATTTTTCTAGCGTGCCATAAAACATCATAATTTAGAATTTTATTACTTTTCTTTTGTTCATCTCTATAATTTTGATAAACTTTTAAAATATTTTCACCATCTTCAATAGTTACAATATAATTACCACATTTTGAAAATTTTAATTTAAAATTATTATAAATATCATCATAATTGTCGTTTTCATGTAGTAATTTACCCAATAAACCAGAACCACTTATATGTAAAGGACTTGAACAATAATTTTTATTAGTTACATTTTTAATTATTTGATTCAAAGCTTCTTTTAATGTTTCATTTTTAGGTTTCATTACCATTAATCCATTATGTATAGAAATACCGAATTCATTTGGTTTATCTAACACATAATATTCCTTATCTACCAAATCTAAAAATTTATAATTACCAACCGGTTCATATTTAATATCAACATAAATTCCACCATAAATATATAATATACAATATCGCCATATATCTGCTTTATACGCACCTGGAATTAAATTATCAAATGTGTATAATACCATATCTGGAAAATGATTGGCAATAAATTCACGACATTGATTATCATCATGAAAAATATATTCAAATTCAGGATTATTTTTTTTTAATTTATTTATAGTATCTTTCATATTTTTTGGTAAATTAATTGAATGCCAAGTTTGAAAAATTTTAAATGGTATAATAGCATTATCTTTTTTTTGTTGTAAAATTTTTTGTTTTTCTTTTATTTTTTGTTCTTCTTCTCGTTTTTTTTCTTCTAATTTTTTTAGTAATTCTAATCTATCTTTTTCAGCTTGAGTCTTTTTTTCATATTCTTCTTTTAGTTTAATATTAATTTCAGTTTGACATTGTATTTTTTTATCAATATCATTTATATTATTGTTTAATATTTTGGTGTCTAATTCTATTTTTTCTTTTACTCTTTGAAATATAGGTGTATCATTAATTGACATTATTTCTAAATCATTCATATTTTGTTCTAATTTATAAATTTCTTCTAAAACTGATAATTTTAATTTTTCTAATTCTACAATGATATTTTCATCATAAAAAATTTCAGGAGTATTTTTTTTTTGGTCAATATGTTTATCTCTAATAAATGGTCTAATATAAATCTTATTTTGAGGAACATTTAAAGAAGGATTACTTATAGACGAGTATGGTGTTATTAACATTTTTCTCATTAAATCTATATATTTTTATATACATTTAAAAAAGTATTAAACTATTAAAATTTAAATATTTTTCTTTTTTCCCATAAATTTTGATATGAAAAATTAGTAAATTTTTTTTGATCTTTTCTATATTCTGGATATTGTGATAAGATTTTTTTTCCTTTATATTCAATACTAATTCCATCTTTAGCATATTTTAAATCATATTGTTTTTCTAATAAATTTGTATATTTATTATTGAGTGGATATAAGATGGTTCCTATTAACGATGGTCCTGTTACAGCTAATGGATTACTACCATAATATTTATTTTTAACATTATCTATAATTGATTTTATTAACTTTAAAAATATTAAATTATTTGGTTGACTTATTATAAATGCATTATAAATACCTATTTGTCCTTTAAAATGAGATGGTCTATCTAATACAAAATAATCTTTATCAATTAAATCAATAAATTTAAAATTATTTACTGGTTCATATTTAATATCAATATATATACCCCCTTTAATATAAAGTATGCAATATCTCCATAAATCAGCTTTAAATGCACCAGGTACTAAAGAATCATATGCATTTAATACATTATTATTAAAATGTTCAATTATAAAATTTCTACATTCATTATCATCAAAAAATTTATACTCAAATTCTGGATTTGCATTTTTAATGTTTTCAACTGTATTTTTCATTTTCTCTGGTAATACTTTTGTCATCCAAGTTTGATAAATTATTAATGGTATTGTACTAGTTTCTAGTTTTGATTTAATATAATTTTTTATTATATTTTTATTATGTTCATGCTTAGTTATGAAATCATTTTTAATTTTTTCTAATTCTTCTAGTTTATTATTTTTTTCCAAGTCATACATAGCATCTATCTTTTTTAAGGCTGAATTTATTAATTCTTGATTTTTATTTTCATTATTATTCTCCCCTTCAGCCTCTCCTTCAACCTCTCCTTCAACTTCTCCTTCAGCCTCCCCTTCAGCATCTCCTTGAACTTCTCCTTCAGCCTCTCCTTCAGCCTCTCCTTCAGCCTCTCCTTCAGCCTTTTCTTCAGCCTCTCCTTCAGTCTTACCTTTAGCCTCATTATCATTATCTGTTGCAAGTGGAATATTATCTGTTGCAATTGGAATATTATCTTTTAAAACTGGAATATTATCTGATGCAGGTAAAGAAGTTACTTTTACTAAACTATTAATTAAATATGTAGTATTTAAATGGTCGTTAACATTATTTAAACTTATTGGTTCTATATTTTTTTTTATATAATCTGCAATAATATTTTTATCTATAGAAGTTGGTTGTATTTCCTCAATTTTATCATGATTTTCTTTTTTAGAAAATAATAATTTTAAATTTCTATTATTCATTAATTAATTATGTTAATATATATTTAATTAACTTTATAAACGAATTTCTAAAATTATTTTTATTTGTTTTGATTTTTATTTTATTATTATAAAATATATGCTTATAAAGACATATTTTACACTTTTATGGCTATAAAATGCTGATTAAATTAGTAGTATATCTTATAAAGAATATATAGACCCTATCTTAAATATGCGCGTTAATGGTAAATAATGCATATCCGTTATATTAGCTGTTCCTGGTTCATTTAAATGATATATCCATAATGTTCCTTGATAATCAGATGAACAATTTAATAACATATATACTTCTACTACTAAATTAGTATTAAATGTTTCTTTATTATCTTTAATCATTTTAAATGTTAAACTTTTATAATTTTCATTTTCAATTGTCCCAATTTTTATAAATCCATTTAAAAATATATCATTCTCTGATTTAACATTATTTCTAATTGTGTTTAAATTATTTTCAAGAACAGTATTATCAACTTCTTCATCTATAATTGTAGATTGCCATAATTTTAATAATGGTTTTCTATAATGTTCTAAATCAAATGATTCTTTCATTTCTCTATTAAATGGTTTACTTAAATGTTTATTTTCTCCTAATAAATTTATATAAAATATTTTTTGACCTTCTTCTGTTTTTAATGTTAATATTTTTACTGATTTTGTTAAATGGTCCTTCATTTTCTCATCTAATTTTAAATTATGTTTAGATTCAAACTCATTTACCTCATTCATTGTATATGGTGCAGGATTTATTATTTTACCTATTAAAACAAAAAATAAATAGTCTGTACCAGTTGTAGTACAATGATTTTTATTTATCGTATAGACATTGTATTTTAGTTCATTATTTTCAGTATTTAATAATATATAATATTGTTCAAATTTAATAATTCCACTAAAAACTTCATCAAATGAATTAACAAATTTTGAAGGGAATGAATATGGAGTATGTACTGGTTTAAATTCATCGCAATTTAAATCTTTTGATAAAAATACTTGATTTTTAAAATCACGAAATACTGTATTTGGTATTTTTAATAATTCATGTTTATCTTTGAATAAATTTACATAATTACCAATGAAACATATGTGATCAAATTCTTGATTTTTTATATCATTTAATTGATTTAAATGAATTAAATTATTAAATATAGAAGCTTCTTTTAAATAAGGAGAAACTAAATAATCATTATTTTTTTCAAAATTATTTATATGAGAAAGAATATCCATTAAAATATAAAAAGATATTTTTTTAAATGATATTTTTATTCTTTCTCATAAAATTATAAAATATACGTTTATTAAATGTTGGTTAGCTTAAATTTGACCAGCTTGTATATAATCGAATTTACAAGCAGGATTTTCAGGAGGTCTACAAATAACAAATAAATTTGATTATTTTTTTAAGCTAAATTAATTACAATCATATTTTTCTTTTCATCTTTATTTAATGAGAAATAAGGAATATCATCAATTGTACTAATATTACTATATTTACCTACTATATTATTATAGTCTTCCATCGTCTCATATTTTATAATGATATATGTTGCTTTATTATCATTGTCTTCATTAATAATAATATTATTAACATTATTAGTATTAATCCATTCATTATTATCAATAAAAATTTTAAATGTTTTTTGATAATCAATTGTATGATAATTAGGGTTATTTATATAATATTTGATATAGTAAAACATAATTATATAATAATTAATAAAATCTAATTATTTTTCAATTTTTTTTAATAAATTAAGATATTTTGCTTTATATTTTAAATATTTTTCTCTATATTGTATTGTTCTTGCTTTATGTGCATCATCATTTATTTTATCCATAATTTGTTTATTTTTAATTATTTCAGCATCTATTATTGTATTCATATCCTTTGATTTATCTACTGAAGAACCATTAAACATATATATTAAATTTTTATAAAAAGTTGTAATACAACCTTGTCTGTCATAATCACAATCTCCATTATAATCTATTCTTTTTTCCCCTTTAAAACTTTCATATTTACAATTATTTATAGTTTTTATCCAATTATTACCATTTGATGTTTTAAGAATATTTTGATTATTTACATTATTACATTTAATTATAAAATTTATATTATTACGTTGAAGCGACTCAATATCAAAAGAATTTGTAATACTATCATAGTTTTGTAAAATTAAATTATATATATCTGTAGGTACTAATTGATTTAAATCAAATTCTTTTTTATTTGGTATAGTAGTATAATCAAATCTAGGTATATTTTCAAAATTTAAAGTATATATATTATCATTATAAGTTTCTATTCTACATAAATAAGAAACAGTTGAAGTAGCGTCAGGATATTTAAAAAATGGATAAGTTAAATATTGAGTTTCTTTTTTTAAACTATTAGTAAATAATTCACGAGAAACTTTTAAATTATCTCTATTTTTACGTAAAATATATAAATCATTTCTTTTAATTAAATCATCACTTGAAATTCTAGCAGTTGTTGCTAACTGATTAATTATATCATCAAATTTTGGATGTGTACTTACTGATGAAACTGGGTAAATTAGTTGTTCAGAATTTTTAACTTCCTTATCACATCTGTTTTTTGCATTAGATGTATAACCAATTAAGTTTAAATAAATTCTAATATTTGGATTTAAATTTACTGGACCACTCGTACCACATGAAACTCCTCCTTCTCCTAATGCAGTTGATGGACCATCCCCTAAATTAATGGGATTTATATAACCAGATAATTGTTTACCACTGTAAGTAATATCATCGCAAATTATTATTAAAATTCTTTTATCAATTAAATCTTTTTCGGATGATTTAATATTACCATTTTCTAATAAATCAGTAATAATATAATACATATGTCTAATTCTAGGAAATCTACTTAAAAAATAACCTGTAAAAAATACATTACTTTTTTTAAAACTATCATTTTTAGGAAAAATTAATATTGGTATATATCCTTCGTCATATACTAATCTATTAATTTCTGTGATATTTGAATTTAGGATTCTTATTACATCATTACAAGATATATATGTTGCATTACTATAAATTTTTTCTAAAAAATTCATATGTCTACTTGAACAAATTTGTTCTCTAGAATATTGTAAAATATTATCTCTATTTATAGATGTATCTTGATTATATAATTGTAAATCATATAAATGTATATTTTCATCAATAAATTTATATATTGTTCGACTTATTTCTATTGAACTCATACTGTTATTATATTATTATAGATATTTATTTTTAGAGAAATTATCTCAAAAATTTATAACATCCTTACAAGGTGTAATTATAAATCCTAAAAAGGATTCTTAAAATCTTCAAGGATGTAAATTTCTAAAGAACTTAATTTAATAAATAAAATAATATTTTTGGATTTTCATAAAGTCTTCTTGTTAAATAAGGAATAGCATCATCTATTGGACCATATGGTAAATATTTGTAGGTTTTTATACCAGAATTAATTATTCTTTCAGTAGAACTATTTATAAATCCATATAATGATGCATGAAATATTCTATTTTCATATTTGCTTTTATCACTACTAAATTTATTAATCATTTTATTGATATTATTATTATTATGAGTACAAATAAATGCTTTATTATAAGGAGTGTCGAATATTAAATCCATTGATTTATCAAAAGCAATATCGGTATCATTTTTTTCTAAAAATAATTTATTTGTATTTTTATCTTGATTATGATATGCTCCTCTAACTAATTTAATACCTAATTTATTAAATTGTTTAATATCTTTTTCTAATAATTCATAACTATCTTTTCTATACATTTGATAAGTCTTGAATATTTTAACCTCATCAATATTATATTTTTCAATGTATTTATTTGTTAATTCGTTAATTTTATCTTGTTTATCAACATTTTCAGCATCAATCAAAATAATTTTATTATTTGTTATTAATCTATCCATTAAAAAATCTATTTTAGTATTAGATTCAAATGTAAATGTTGATAATTTAATAGCAATATAGTGTAAATCCTTAATTTTAGATAAATTAATATATTCTTTTAATGATTTTATTACATCTCTTTCATTATTAGAAGTTTCTTTAATATAATCAACAATTGGATATAAATTATATTTATTCAAAATAGATATTTTATTGGTTAAAGAATTAATATTTTCTCCTGCAGTTAAATTATTAAATAATGGTTTTATCAATGATGTTCTCAAATATTTATATAACATATAATAAAATAAATTTCTAATTACTCTTTAGAGCAATGTATAAGTAATAAACCAATACCAAATTAGTAATTTCCTAAATTCCTGTAAGATAATTTATTATTTTTAATTTAAGTTCTTTAATATCTCCATTATTATCAATTATTTTATCAAAATTAGATTTAGTCCATAATATTTCACTATCATGAATATTTTTTGGAAATTCTTCTTCTTTACCAAACCAAGAAGGTAATTCACCTCTATAAATATGTATCAATGAACCATTTAATCTTTTAATCATAGCTATTTCATTTGGAAATCTACAATCAGTTATTACAACTCCTTGTAAATTACTAATTTTTCTTTCTATTGCTGCAACCCATATATCTGGATGAAAATGATTTCTAAAAACATCTGTTCCAATATTTTGAAGAATATATCTAGGTGTTAAATTTGGTATATTTAATCTATTAGACCACCATTCGTCTACTTTTTCTCTCCATTTTCTGGATTTTTCAGTGACTCCTTCCAACAAATTTCTATCCCAACTAAAAATTATTGCTACAACATCTTTTAAAAGACCAGCAAAACTAATTTTTGTATATCCTTTTTCAATTAAAATATTTGCTAGGGTATCTTTTCCGGAACCTTGAAATCCACAAATTGCTATTAAAGACATTATTATAATAAGTATAATATTAAATAAAAATACTTGTCAATTTTTTAAGCATTAAATAAGTTCTTTTATTCTTTTATAAATATCTGGATTTGGATTTTCTTCACACCAATCAACATCTGAAATTATATTAAAATATGATTTTACTAAATCATTCATTTCTATATTTGTTTCATTATTTCTTAACTTATTTAAATTGTCAAAATCACTGGTTATTTTATTGTTTTCATAATAATTAAAAGCTAATATTTGCCAGCTAAATCTATAATATTTATCAATAGATAATGTTAAACACCATAATATATTACCAAATGCTTCTAAATCCATTCTATAAGATGTAAATGATTTATCACTTGAACAACCTAAAGCATAAAAGTAATAACCATTTGGTAAATTTTCAATACACTTTTCAAAATTAGGTTTTGCTATAGTTTCATAATCAATTAAGCAAAATGGTTTTTCTATAGTATTAAAATTTACTAAAATATTATCTATTTTAATATCACCATGAACTCTATTTTTTGTTAAATGAAGCCACTCTATTGTATTAATAATATTTGATATTAATAATTTCATTTTATTTTTACCAAATAAAAAACTATTTTTTAAATTAGAATCGTATTTTTCCATAGCATACCAACATTTATTATTATACATACCATTTATATAAGAACGATACATACCACTTCTAAAAGATGAATCTATAGGCATACTGATAAAATACGGATTATTGTATAATTCATATTTTTCTATATTTTCTATTTCGTCTTTATATACTTGATTATTATGTACATTTGATATAATTAGTTTCATTACCCATTTTTTATTTTGTAAATTCATTTTAATAATTTCTGAAGTATTATTATCAAAAATTGGTGTAACATTATAAATATACATATTGTTTTGTTTGGATTCTATTATATCAATAATTTGCCATTTATCAAACATATTTTAAATATTATTATGAATTAATCTTTAATAAGATTAAATAAAAAAATTGAAATTATTATTATATAATTATTATTATAAATTGTATGCCAAATACTTATGAAAATGAATATTCTAGAAATACTAAAGCTAAAAAAGCTAAAGAGAAGTATGAAAAAAATGGTAAATTTTCTCAAAAAGCTATAAGAATTGCTGAGGCAATTAAAACAAAAAAAAATCCTATTAAATCTTAGTAGGATGTATTACTTTATAAAAAAATTGAAATATTATTATTTTAATAAAAATATATTTATTTTATGGAAAATACTACAAATAATTTACTATTAAATGAAATAGAACTTCATTCTGATGAAGAATGTTCAGAAGGCATTTTTTGTTTTTATAAAAGTCAAACTTGTATTTACAAGCACGAAAATTCCGATGAATTTATTATAAACAGGCCATGTTTTAAAGGAACCTTTTGTAAATTTAAAAATGAAAAATGTAATAAAAAACATTTTCTCTCTAAGATAATTAGAGGATATGTTAACCCTAATTTTGTATGTGATAAAAAGACTTGCAAATCATTTCGTATGAATATGTGTTTTAAATTACACTTTTGTCAATACGATAAGTGTATAAAATTTGCTTCTACTTTTCGTAATATTCAAGAAGGTGCCCAAATTTTTATTAATACTATTTTACCTAAAATTAATAGTGATGGTATGTTGAAAAATAAAAAAAATAATAATAGTATTATTCAAGACTATTCTATAATTAATGACCAAACTCGTATCGATAGATATCATCCTATAAGTCGTGAGAGAGACCATTCTAAAAATTGTGACAGAGGCCGTTCTAAAAGTCGTGACAGAGACAGTTCTAAAAGGCGTGACAGGAACCATTTTAGAAGTCGTGATAAAGAACGTTCTGGAAATCGCGATAGAGACCGTTCTAGAAGTTGCGATAGAGACCGTTCTTTAAATTACGATAAAGACCATTTTAGAAGTCGTGATAAAGACCGTTCTAGAAGTCGTGACAGAGATCGTTCTAGAAGTCGTGACAGAGACCGTTCTAGAAGTCGCGACAGAGACCATTCTAGAAGTCGCGGTAAAGACCATTCTAGAAATCACGATAAAGACCGTTCTAGAAATCACGATAATGACCGTTCTAGAAATCACGATAAAGACCGTTCTAGAAATCACGATAAAGACCGTTCTAGAAGTCGCGACAGAGACCATTCTAGAAGTCGCGGTAAAGACCATTCTAGAAATCACGATAATGACCGTTCTAGAAATCACGATAATGACCGTTCTAGAAATCACGATAAAGACCGTTCTAGAAATCACGATAAAGACCGTTCTAGAAATCACGATAAAGACCGTTCTAGAAGTCGCGATAATGACTATTTTAGAAATCGCGATCAAAGAAGCTTATCTAAATTAAAATATAAAATTTCATCTAATCAAAGAAAAGTAACTAAACCAAATGAAAGTACAATTACATCTAATCAAATTAAAAATTTATTGACAGATGCAATTAGCGAAGGTACAAATGCAATTATTAATAATACCACCCAAGATATAATTAATAATGTTAATGATTATAAAACAAAATGTAGAAATTATCCAATATGTCATTTGCATAAATTGCAAGTTTGTAAATTTATGCATGAAAATCAAATTGACGAATGCTTAAAATTATATAAAGAAACAAAAAATCTTGAAGAAACACAAAAACTAGCTAAAAAAATGATGGATGCTGCTTATAATAAATTTAAAAAACCTCTTTAATATTTTTTTAAATCAGCTAAAGGATGCTCATTTTGTTCAAATATATTATTTTCTTTTAAATATTTTGATTTATATTTTAAATATTTTGAATAATAATTCATTTATTGTATAAAAATAAAATAAAAATTGAAATTATAATTATTAAATTATAATATTAAATTATGGATATTCCGTATAATAGAGGTGCACGTATATATTTTGATGATATTGAAATAAATAAAGTATATTATGTAAAATCATTTGGTATGAATGATATATATAGAGAAGTTAAAATATTAGAAAAAAATATAAAAAGTGGTTGGTCTTCAGTTATAACAGATGATATTTTTTATGGATTAGGTCCATTAGATGAACCACTTGAGTATCATCAAAGATTCTAGAATAAGTTTTATATAATAATACCACAAAAATCATTATCAGAAGTTATAGATATAAAGGCAAAAGATCAAGCAGTTAAAGAATTATATGAAAAGTATATTGGAAGTTCTAATTCAGAAGATGGTCCGATAGATATAATTAGAGATTTTTTACATATTCCAATAATATTACGTCTATATAATAGACGAGTATGAATATTATTCTTTTTCAAAATCACATTCAAATTCATCAAAACCTTCTGGTTTATCTTTTTCTATAGAAATTAAATCTCTCGACCAAATTCCAACTAATTCTTCACTTTTACCACTGTAATCACCACCACCACGTCCATTTCCTTCAGCAGTTAATAAGGGTAGGGGATGATAACTTGAATGTTTTCTTTTATCAACAAATTGTTTTTTTGAATGATTTATAATATAAAAATATTCTTTCATATCTTTCTCTTTTATACTTAAATATTTATTAGGATATTCTTCAGTAATATGATATAAATTTTTATTGATGCCTTCTTCATTATCTGCGTAATCACCAGCCCAAACTACACGAGATTTATAAAACATTCCTTCTTTTGTAAGTTGATATTCAAATGCATTGACTGAAGGATTACAAAGATAAGAATGTTCAGTTAATTTTGCTCCAACCATTTCCATAAAGATTCTTATAATTTCAGGTTTAGATTCTTCTTTATCAGCTAATATAATTGCTAAATAATATTGTCCCATTACTAAACATAATTATTTTTTTTTTAAGTAATTTTTAGAAAAAAATAAATTAAATTATATAATTTATTATAATGACTACTATAATTTTATTAGTTACATCTTTTGTAGTAATATATTTATTTAATTACTTTAAAAAATATAATTGTTATGATTTATTAATAATAATCAATAATAATTTAAAAAACTATCGCCCCAATCAAGAATTTTTTCCTACAAATGAAAAATGGTGTGAAGAATTAAGAGATAACTATAAAGTAATTAGAGATGAATATTTAGAATATACTAAAAATTATAAATTAAAAAGATTAAATGAAATAGATGATTTTCAAAGTTATATTGATGAAGGAGATATTCCATGGGAAATTTTATTATTAAGGGTTTATAATAAAAATACTGAAAAAATAAAATTCTTTCCTAAAACAATGGAATTAATGGATATAATTCCTGGTTGTTGCACCATTATGTTTAGTGTTTTGAAATCTGGAAAGAAAGTACCGGCTCATGCTGGTCCTTACGACGGTGTAATACGTTATCATTTATCATTGATTATACCAGAAGATAATGAAAATTGTTTCCTAGTGGTAAATAATACAAAACACATTTGGCAAGAAGGAGAAGATGTAATGTTTGATGATAATTTTTTACATTTAGTTGAAAATAATTCAAAATCAACAAGAGTAATTTTATTCTTAGATATTCAAAGAAAATATAATAATTTATTTATTGATTGGTTTAATACAATACTTTTACGTTTTATTCAATACAATGACACTGTTGGTAAAATGGTAAATAATACAAATATATAATTTTAGAGACTAAATATATTATTAACATTAAAACTATTTCCACTACTTAATTGAGGTATTTGTTCATAACCTCTTGTTTGTAATAAATTACGCACGTCCCATAACATATGTTTAAATTTAATGTCTATACCATAATTATTCCACGTATCTAATAATGCATTTGTTAAAGCACCAGTTGGTTCATTAACTGAATTAACAGTATCTGCTGATGTTTGTGTATCTAAACAACCACTTAAGAAAATAACAGAACCTTTTGTTTTTGGATAGTTATTTAATTGTGTAATAACTAATTTATCTGGATTGGGACAATTAATATTGAAACGTAAATCTAATCCAGAACCACTATGACAACAATCTAGAACAGCAAAACATTTGGAACCAATTGGTATTTTATTAACTAATCGAGTTTTTAATTCATCATCTATTATCATTTCTATATTACCATTATTTATAGGATAAATACAACTATCATTTCCTGATTTTTCATCTTTATTTAGATCCATTGTAAGACCACCATGACCACTATAATGAAAATAAACACTATCGCCTTTCTTCAAGTCTTTAACTAACCAATTAATGGAATTGATTATATTTTTTCTGGTTGGTTTTAAATTAATATTAGTCGTATCATCTGTTAGTATTTTAAATTGATTACATTTAGGATAAAATTTATTTATGAAAGTTTTGACATTATTAACATCATTTATACAACCATTTAATCTATTTTCTGGACTTTCAATATAATTTATTCCAATTAATAATACTTTTTTTAAACCACCTACTGGTTTTTTTATTTCACGACTTGATGTGTTTTTTAACACAAAACAAGGTTTTTTTAATAATAATCTTTTTAAATTATTAATTGACATGATGTATATAAATATATATATATATATATTTATAAAGTTAAAAGCACTAGCTTTTAGCATTTTGCCACAAAACGGTAGTAATAATATTATATTATATTAAATAAATGAATTTATTTTTTACTCATCGTCTGAATCGCCAAGAGCCGCAAAGGGGTTTTCGTTGACAACAGCCGTTCGCGTGACCGTGTTGGCCTCGTGAATCTTCTGCTGTGCCTTGTTGAAACGGTGCAATGCATCCTGCCGGACGAACAGTGCCATCTCATCGGGAGTGATCTGAACAACAGGGGCATGAGCGCGCACGACGGGCACTGTCACGTTCTTCTTGGACACGCGGACCTTGAGAAAGTACTGTATCTTCATTCTCTCTTCAACGTCAACTGTTTGAACCTTCACGAAGAAGGTCGGACCAATCACCTTGGAGACCTCCTGCACGACGCGCTTCTTGAAGAACTTGAACGCGTCAGCCTCAAGGAGAATGACACGTGCCGGATTACGGTTGATATTAATGTTTGCAATAACCCGACCTGTCCAGTCGGACTTCTTGATGGCTGCCTGAACAGACTCCTTCATCTTCTGGTCAGGTACGACCAGCTTGACGAGAGCCTCAAATGCCTCATTTTGTGTAGTACCCTTCGTGTTGAAAGGGCGGATAGTAGAGATGGAAATACTAGTAGATTCTGACATATTAACTTAATTGTTAAATTATATACTTATTTTTTCAATTTTTTTATTATTTCTCAAAATAATATAATTATCATCTTCCTTCTTCATTAATTCACAATAACATTTATAACATACATCTACATCTGATAATGAACGATGATTAACAATAATAGGTTTATTAAATAGTTCTTCATATAAATGTCCTAATTTAAGCCATTTATTAAAAATTTTATTATCTTTCATAGTACAAAAATTAGACATTGATTTTAATTTATCAATAATAGGGTGATAATTTATTCTATAACATTCTGATAAAATGATATTTTTATCAAATTCTACATTATGAGCAATAAATGTAGTGCAATCATATTTTATTAAATCTAAATATAAAATAGCAATAACGTATTTAATAGATATACCTTTAGTCATAGCTATTTCTTGCGATATACCATGAACTTTCACTACATCATCTGGTATTACAAAATTTTTAGGTTTAATTAAATATTCTACTTCCTTTATTTTTACATTATTTTTATCAATAATATAGTAACCTAATTCAACGATTCTTGATGAATCATATAAACTTAAGTCGGTAGGATTACTATATATACCAGAAACTTTTTTAGGTAAACCAGTTGTTTCAATATCTAGTACAATTTTACATTCTTTTTGGTTATTCATTATTTAATTAAATTATAGAATAAATAAAATAATTATCAATTTTATTATATATTATATAATATATAATAGTATGAATTTATATTCTGAAAATAACAAACAAGAAATGATGTTAGAACCACATAAATATGCTTGGAATTTGGTGCTATATTATGTTCAATTTACACAAGAAGAAATTCTGAAATGTAAATCATGGATGGAAATGCGTGAAATGATTAGATATCAAAAATCAATAACAAAAGAATTTTTAGAAAATAACTTTATAACTGAAATTAATGATAATTTAACAGTTGATTGGATTTATGTAGATAAATATGTAACTAAATAATACTAATTAAATTGTTAGAATCAATATATTTATTTTATATGTATTTCTTATATAAAGCAATATTTGATAAACATATTCAAAAGAGTAGTTCATTTACTTATGAAAATAAAATTTGTGGTTTTGGTAAAGTAATGGCTATAATAGCAATTATTTTAGCATTTTTACGACTATCTTATATGTCATCTACTATATATAAAATAATTATTTTAATTACTTATTTTTATAATTATTTGTTTCAACTATCTTAACATAAAGTTCTACTTAACTCACCACAATAAATTACTAATTTGTTATTTTGATTACTTCATCATTTTTATATTTTCCAAAAAACTCGCCTTGTGTTTTATCTTTATTTATTTTATAAACCTTCTTACCAACTAAATAATATTTCTTTTTATTGTATATGATAGTTTGATATTCTGGTTCTTCATTTACAACTTCTTTTAATTCTTCTTTTAATTCTTTTTTTAATACTGATTCTTCTTTTGGAATTTGTGCCTCTAATATAGCTATATATCTATCTCTTTCATTTATATCATTATTTAATTTAATAATTGTTGCATCAGCTGTAGCTTTTTTTGTGAAAGTAGTAGTATTAGATTTATAATGATTTATTTGTTGTTCAAGAATTATCATTTGATTTTTTAGTTCGTGTACTTGTTTATTTAATTGTGCTACTAAAGAACTTTTTTTAAATGTAGCTAATTCATCTTCAATATCTTGTTTACTTTTTTTTAATTCTTTATTTTCTATAATTAATTGTTTATTATTATTAGTCAAATTATTAATTTCGATATTTAATTCATCATAAATATCTTGTAAATTACTTTTAAAATTATCTACAATACTAGAAAGATTATTTATACTTGTCATTACATTTAAATAATAATTCTTTTTAAATTAGTTTTTTCCTATAGATTTTAATTTGACACTTTGTAAAAGTTGACTATTTATTAATAGCATTGGTTTTTGCTTTAAAGAAACTTGTGATGTATTAGAAAATAGTTCTGATATTTGTAATGGTAATGAATTTTTTTGTTCTACTAATTCATCATCATCTATAAAATTAATATTTTGTTCTGTAGGAGGTGCAAAATATTTTATTTGATATAATTGACATGATAAACCAAATTTTTCATTTTTTTGCCATATATTATTTATTTTAATAACCATTTGAATTTCTCCATTAATTTTAAAATCATTTATTTTTATATTTTTACCCTTAATATCTGATGAAACTTTTGTTTTATTATCTTGAAAAAAAGTTTTAATATAATATGAAGTTTCTTTAATTAAAACACTAACAAATTCTAATTTTTTCTTTTTATTAAAAAACTTGTGTATTTTTATTTTATCTTCTAAACAATTAATTATTTTAATTATTCTATTTGTTTTTTCATATTTAGGAGTTATTCTAATTTTAAGTTGATTATATTTAAAATTAGTCCAATCATTAACTAATCTAATTTTAGGTAATTTTATGTAAATCTCTTTAGGAATATCATTATCCAAGTAATAAAGTAAATATTTATAATTGTCTGAATCAACTTCTATTTTATTATCAATAATAATATTGTCAATGTTAAAATTTTCAATATTAGATTCATTTTCTAAATTTATTAAGTAATAACTCATTTATATATATTATTTTTAATTTTCTAAATAGAAAATAATAAAAAACTAATATGAAGGTATTTGAGTAAAAAAATATTGCAACTTGTTTTGAATGTTATGGTCATAAGTATTATATGCCATGTGGTCAATATTATGAATACAACAAGTTAGTAGATGCTCAAATATTACCATATTATAACGAAAAAACAAAAAACGAGGTATCAACTTTGTAAATAATTTATTTTAATTAAGTGCTAAAGAAATTAGTTCTACAACAAGCTCCTTTACTCTCATTAATTGCTTTAGTCATTTCATCACTAAATTTTGAATCTAAATCTAAAAATTTATTTTTATGTAATAAAATATCTTTCAATTTAAGATTAATTAATTTATCTAATGCACTTAATTTTAAAAAAATTGTTTCATCTTTAACTCGAATATTTTGATGATTAATTGATTCATTAATTAATTCCTTAAATTCATTTATTAAAACAAGTTCTTGATTTTGAAGTTTTTTTACTTCAGCAAAAACATTTGTTGAAAATAATACTGGATATTTATAACGTATATATTCTGGAAGAATAAATTGATTTGATTCTTTTACTTCAGTAACTTTAGCTTCAATTTCATTAATCATATTTTTTATTTCTTCTTTTTTTGTTTTTTCTTCAAGTTCATCTTTAGCAGTTTCTGAATAAAATAATATACGACCTGATAAAAATTCACAATGGGATTGTATTTTATCATATTTATATGCAGATGTTTTATGGGCTTCTGCTTTAGCATCTAATTTTAAGTAAGAAATTATAGCAAGTACAAAAACGTTGAAAGCATTTAAAGAAGCAACTAAAGTTTTTCCCCAAGGTATAGTATCTAATGCTGTACCTAAAACAACACACAATGAACTTATAAAAATAGCTGGTAACATTAATGAATTTAATTTTTGTTCACAATATGTTTTAGCTTCAGTATATAATGTTTTTTGACCTTTCATATAAATAGCTAAAATATCTAATGATGTGGAACTTTTAGATATTTTATCATTTGATGCTTTATTAACCATATCATAAGCATCAATAAAAGTAAGTTTTTTTAATAAACCATGATTTTTATAATATTTTTCGATAGGTTGATTTTTAATTTCATCTTCAGTATCATCTTCTGAAATATTATATTCTGGTTTATCTTCTAGTTTATCTTCTAGTTTATCTTCTAGTTTATTTTCTAGTTTATCTTCTGGTTTATCTTCTGGTTTATCTTCTGGTTTATCTTCTGGTTTATCTTCTGGTTTATATTCTGGTTTATCTTCTGGTTTAGGATTAATTTTAATAATTATTTCTTCTTGACTACTCATTAATAATAGTGTTTTTTTAAAATTTAAATTATTTTCTAAAATAACTATATGGGATGTAATGCATCTAAATCGGCTATTTCTCCAATAAATCACGGTAGACCAAATAGTGTAGAAAGACGTTCTAGTTTAATACATGGTAAATATTTAAAAAAAGTTTCTAAAGAAGCTACTTTACCTAATTATTGGGGTTCTAGAACAAGTATTAAAATAAGTAAAGAAGGTCGTGAAAATATTAAAAAAGTTGCCCAAGAACTAGGTATTTAATTATTTTTATAAATTGAATTAAAGGACACTTTGCTGAAGATTGTTATGCTACTAAACATGATAAAAAATTGATTTATAAATAAATTATCAATTAATTGATATTATAATTATGTCGAAAACAAATATTTATATTCTAAAACTTATTTCAAATAAATTTTATGTTGGTAAATCACAAAATCCGATAAAAAGATTTTTAGAACATATAAATGGTAAAGGTTCTACTTGGACTACTAAATATAAACCAAAAGAAATATTTAAAATAATACCAAATGCCAGTCCATTTGATGAAGATAGATATGTAAAAGAATATATGAATGAATATGGTATTGAAAATGTAAGAGGTGGCTCGTATGTTAAAGAAGTATTAGATGATATAGAAAAATATACTATAAAAAAAGAAATACGAATAGCAACTAATTGTTGTTTAAAATGTGGACGAAAAGGGCATTTTGTAAAAAATTGTTTTGCAAATACTGATGTTGATGGAGAAAAAATATAAAAAATTGATTAATCATTATTTACATTATTAATTTATTTATAATGAAAACAATTCATACATTTGGCGATAGTCATTGTTATTTTGGTTGGACTGATATTATTCATCCTATAAATTACAATATTCATATTCATCATCTAGGACCAAAATTATGTTATTCACTTGGTCGCGATGAAATAAACATAAATAATTATGGAGTTGAAGAAAATGATATTGTTGTTTTTTGCTTTGGTGAAATTGATTGCAGATGTCATATTCATAAATATATAAATAATGATAAAACACATAAACAAATTATTGATGAAATAATTGATAGTTATTTCATTCAAATTAATAAAAATACATCTCTATATAAAAAAATTACAATGTGTGTTTACAATGTTGTACCACCTATTGAAAAACATAATACTTATGAAAATTCAGAGTTTCCATATTTAGGTACAGATCAAGAAAGAAAAAATTATGTTCTCTATTTTAATGAACGATTAAAAGAAAAATGTACAGAAAATAATTATATATTTTTTGATGTTTATGATAAGTATATAGATGATAATGGATTTTTAAGTAAAATATTAGGGGATGGCTGTGTTCATATTAAAGATGGTAAATATATTAAAAAATTTATAGAAGATAATTTATAAAAATAAAAAATAGTTATCTGTTTATTTTCTTTTACACCTTTGGATATTTCAAATGCCGACTATTTAATCCAATGTGTTCTAATTTTTTTATGAATAGCAATATAAGAACAACCATATTCTATTTTATCTATAGAATATTCAAACACATTTTCTGTTTTTTTTTGAATTTTAAAGGGGTCTACACAATGGTCTCTTGGTCCTTCTGTTGAATCATATCGCCATTGATTTAAGTATTGCGTATATTTAAAAAAATATTCTAAATGATTTTTATAATTTTTAACTATATGGTCCTTTGATTTATAACATATAGTATCTTCAACAATATATAATCCATTATCATTTAATAACGGGAATAATAATTCAAATGATTCTATAACATCTTTATTTGTATGAGAACCATCATCTAAAATAATATCAAATGAACCATATTTTTTAGTAATTTGATTTATAAAATTACTATCTGTTGCATCTCCTATTTCGACGAATATGTTATTTTCAACATCTTCATAAATTTTACATCTATTATTGATGTCCAATCCTAAAACCAAAGTAGCTTTTGTAAATGTATCTCTAAATGCTTTCATACTACCTCCATTATGAACACCAATTTCTAAATATTTTATTGGTTTATCTCTAAACTCGTTTAATAATGAATTATATTGTCTTGTATAATTATGGAAATTTTTATTTTTATCAGTATCATATTTATCAAAAATTATATCAAGATGATCCATTTTATTTATATAACTAGTATTATATAAAAAATTAGATTTTTAAACCCGCGAAGAACAAAATATAAATCTTAAAAATAAAACAAGCTTTATATAATCCGTTGTCTTTTATTAGACAATTCATTTAATTTAGCTAACTCATTTAATTTAATTGATGCTTTAATATGACCCTTATTTGCTGCAAAAGTATATAATTCAATTGCATACATTTTTGCAGTATTTGATATATCTATATCATTGATATTATTTTTATATTTACTTTCAAATAATTCTCCATAGTGATATGTTCCTTCAATATGACCATTATATGCCGCTATTCTACACCATTCAATTGCTCGCTTTTCATCTGATTTTTGTAAACCAAGACCTATTTGATATCTTTGTGATATTATGTACATTGAATCTATATGACCTGCAATTGCTGCTTTTTCATATAATTTAGTTGCTTCTATTTCATTTTTATCTTTTTTATATAGGTTAGCTAGTTTATATATTGCATTTATATTTCCATTATTTGCAAATTTATATACAGCACCAATATGATTTGCATTCGCAGCTGAATTATACCATTGTTCTGCAAATTTAATATTCTTATCAACACCTTCGCCGTATTGATAACATTCACCAATTTTAAACATTGCATGTACATGACCATTTTTTGCAGCTTTTTCATACCAATATGCTGCAAAAAATG
>Ga0214919_10001315_pt1 | contig 41007 bp, 42 predicted proteins | sample LL1503_MetaG_FD_177994 | JGI IMG/M metagenome (GOLD analysis project Ga0214919, IMG submission 177994) | Freshwater microbial communities from Lake Lanier, Atlanta, Georgia, United States - LL-1503 | ecosystem: Environmental > Aquatic > Freshwater > Lake | place: USA: Georgia | collected...
TCATGCATGGCGAGCCTGCATGGTCTTTTCTTTACCGCAAAATGATTCCAGTTTTAGTCAATGCTGGCATGCGCGTGTTGGTGCCCGACCAAGTGGGTTTTGGCCGCACAGACAAACCCACCAAGCGATCAGACTACACCTATGAAAACCATGTGCAGTGGATGAGCGCTTGGCTTGAATCTGTCGATGCCAAAGACATCACTTTGTTTTGCCAAGACTGGGGCTCTCTCATCGGTCTTCGCGTGGTGGCCGAAATGCCAGACCGGTTTGCACGCATTGCCTTGAGCAATGGTGGCTTGCCCACGGGCAATGAAAAAATTCCTCGCGCATTTCACATCTGGCGCGCCTTTGCCATGTACAGCCCCTGGTTTCCCATTGGCAAAATTGTTCGTTTCGGATGTGCTCAAGGCTTAAGCGATGAGGCCGTGGCTGCCTACGATGCGCCCTATCCCGGCACCCAGTACAAAGTTGGCGCCAGAGTCTTTCCAACCCTGGTACCCATAGACCCCAGCAACCCAGCCAGAGAGGCCAACGAGCGGGCGTGGGACATGTACAAAGCTTGGACCAAACCTTTCATCACCTTGTTCAGCACGCGCGACCCTGTGACCAAAGGCGGTGAGAGGATGTGGCAAAAAAGAGTGCCGGGTGCAGAGGGACAAAATCACACCAAAATTCGGGGCGCAGGCCACTTTGTTCAAGAAGACAAAGGGCAAGAAGTGGCGCAGGCCTTGGTGGAGTTTGTTCGAGCCAACTAAACGACTCAAAAATCTGTTGCTCGCAAAACCAAGCTCATTGCATCTCGCATGAGCTCAGTTGCCGTAATAAATGAACTCGTCCGTTGGCAGCGATTTTTGACGCAGATGTTTATCAATGCTGATGGCCGCCTCAGCCATTGAAGGCCAACTGGGTTTCACTTGCGTAGCATTGAAGGCTTCTAATTCTTTCTTCATACTGGCCACTCTGGCAGGCTCTTGGGTTGCCAAATTGACTTTTTCGGACGGGTCTTTGGCCAGATGGTAGAGCCAGTCTTTTCTGGGGTTTTGCGTGACCTGCAATTTCCAATCGCCTTTTCTGATCACCCGATACGTATCGGTTCGCCAGAACAAAGAACGGTCTGGGCCTTTGTCGGCTGGCTTGGCGATTTGGGGTAACAAGTTAATGCCATCCATGGGCCTGTCAGTGGGCATCTTGGCGCCGGTGACAGCGGCCACCGTGGTGAAGATGTCCATGTGGTTGACAGGCAATTGCGGCTTCACACCTTTGGGGATGCCCGCGGGCCAACGCATGAACATCGGTACTCGAATGCCACCTTCAAAAAACGTGGCTTTCCATCCGCGGTAAGGGCTGTTCAAACCATCTAGGCCTACATAATGCGCACCACCGTTGTCGCTGGTAAAAATCACAATGGTGTTGTCGTCTAAGCCTTTGTCTTTCAGCGTTTGCAGCACACGGCCAATGTTGCGATCTAGGTTGCGAACCATGGCGGCATACACACGCAATGTATGGTCTTCAATGTGCGACAGTGCTGCGTAGTCTTCTTTGGTAGCTTGCAAGGGCGTGTGCGGCGCGGTGTAGGCCAAATACAAGAAGAAGGGCTGATTTCGATTGGCCTCAATGGCTTTTTCGGCTTCGTCAGTCAGGTAGTCGGTGACGAAGCGCTTGGGCTTGAAAAGTTCGCTGTTGTTAAAGCGCATGCCAAAACTGCCTGCAGCCCATTGAAATCTGTCAATGATGTCAAATGATTGCTGCGAGTTCACCACATTGGGATCGTTCTCTGGCAAGTAAAGCGAGCTGGCATGAGGAAAAGACAAAGACTCATCAAAGCCATGTTCATAGGCTCTAAATTCAGGTGCATCGCCCAAATGCCACTTGCCCACATGCAGCGTTCTATAACCTTGCCCCTTCAGCAACTTGGCCATCGTGATTTCTGAGCGTGGCAGTCCCATGGTTTCATAGGGAATGAGGTCTTTTTCACGATCAGCGTGATAAATGGCGTCATGCACTTGGTTGGGGCCCTTGTAGTGGCCAATGACTTTCATGAACTGCTTGGGCGTTGGCGTGAACTCAAAGCCAAAACGCGTGGGATAACGTCCGGTCATCATGGCGGCACGTGAAGGCGCACAGGTGGCATTGCCCGAATAGCTGGTCTCAAAATTAGCGCCTTGCTGCGCCAAACTGTTGATAAAGGGGGTGGGCACTGTACCTTTGGCCAGACCACCACCGTTCAAGGTGATGTCGTTGTAACCCAAGTCATCAGCGACAATCAAAATCACGTTGGGCGGCTTGGCACCCGCAGTGGCTGCAGGACTGACAGTTGGGCCTGTAGGAATGGCCCAAGTTACCTCCCTGTTGGGTTCGTGCTCAACTCTGATAAAGATTTTGACCACCCACAGAAGCACCTCTGCTTGGCCACCTTTGACATAAAGCCCGCCCACGAGCAACAGGAGGGCGGAAATGAACAATCCAAAAACAATGGCAATTTTCTTCAACATGCGTGGCCCATAAAGGTGGGTTTCAGGGGCTTGAATGGTAAACCTTCAAGACTTTGCTTTAAATCAGAGAAAAAACCCTTTAAAAACAAGGATGTCATAAAAACATACATCAATGTATGGAAAATATAGCAAAATAATGCTTTACCGAGTAGCTCTCCAAAACCCTCGGTCCTATTGAAAGATCCTCATGTCTGAACTTGCTGTTAGAAAACTATTGGTTGACCTCACCACGCCTTTTGAAAAGCGCTGGTGTGGTGGTGACGCTTTCAAGTCAGCGTTCTTCAATGCTTTGTCCATGAGCTTTCCTGTGGGCGAGCAGTTTTTCATTGATTCAGTCCGTGAAGGCGCCAAGCAAATGGACGACGCCACACGGGAAAAATTTGCGGAGGAAGTGAAAGGCTTTATAGGACAAGAGGCCACACACCGCCGCATCCATGCGCTGTTCAATGGCCACATCGAATTGCAGGGCTTCGCCAACAAAATTGCAGAGCGCTCAGCCAAACGGATCAAAGCCAATGCCCATCAAAACGTACGCCAACAATTGGCTGCCACGGCAGCCACCGAACACTTCACAGACATTTTTGCCGACTGGCTGTTAAGCCACTCTGAAATTTTTGAAGGCACTGAGCCACGTCTTAGAACCATGTGGCAATGGCATGCTGCCGAAGAAGCCGAGCACCGCTGCACAGCCTTTGATGTTTACAAAGCCTTGGGTGGCAATGAAGAATGGCGCATTCGCATTTTTCACTACGTGACCGTGACCTTCATTGGCGATGTAATGCTTCAAACCATGCATAACCTGTGGCGCGATGGCAGCTTGTTCAAGCTCAGTACTTGGAAAAGCGGCTACCAGCTGTTGTTATCTAAAGACGGCTTGTTCAGAAGCAATATCGGCCACTGGAAGGCCTACAAAAAAGCCGACTTCCACCCTGCACAGCAGAGCGATGTGCTGTCACAGCAATGGCTGCAAAATAACACCAGCGCTTACAGCTTGGTGGGCCGCAACGCTTAAAAAATCGAGTGTCAGACACTCGATGGCTGATTCAATCTGCTTTGATGTTGCGAGATTGAATCAAGTTTTTCCAACGCGCAAATTCAGTAGCTTGATAGGCCGAGAATTGCTCTGGCGTGTTGGCCACAATTTCAAAACCCAGCTCCAGCAATTTAGGTTTCACTTGGGGATCGTTTAGTGCGCTCACAACGGCCGCATGCAATTTGACCTTGATGTCTGGTGGCAAACCCTTGGGCGCGGCAACGGCTTGCCAAGAGTAAACATTGGCCTCCTTGATGCCCAACTCTTCCAAAGAGGGCACATTGGGCAACAAAGGGGAACGCTTGACACTGGTAATTGACAGCGCGCGCAGTTTGCCAGCCAAAATTTGGGGCATCGCGGTGTTGATGTTCATGAAAGAGCTGTCTATTTGTCCGCCAAGCAAATCGATCATGACAGGGCCGCCGCCTTTGTAGGGCACATGAATGCCCGTGGTGTTGGTTTGTTGCCAGAACAACTCGGCCGTGAGGTGATCACTGCTGCCATTGCCCGAGGAGGCCATGGTGAATTTATTCGGATTGGCTTTGTGAAAGGCAATCACATCGTTCATCGACTTGTGGGGTGAACTGGCCGGCACCACCAACACATTGGGCGCTTGAACAGCAATGCTGATGTAGTCAAAATCTTTAAGGGCATCGTACGGAACTCTGCCCAGCAAGTGCGGCGCAATGACAAAAGGACCCAATGATGAAACAAACAAAGTATGACCATCGGGTGCGGCACGCGTGACCAAACCTGCACCGATAGTGCCAGTGGCACCGGCCTTGTTGTCAACGATGAAAGTACCACCCAGTTTTTCTTGTAACTTCGGTGCCAGCGTGCGTGCGATCAAGTCGGTAGAGCCGCCCGGCGGAAATGGCACCACCAGCGTTACCGTTTTATCAGGCCAGGCCATGGCACTAGAGATGCAAACAGCAGATAACAAAGAAATCAGTATTTTTTTCATCATCGTCTCATTGAATTTTAAAAACTTATCAAGTAATCGGCGCAGGATTGAACAACACCAGAGCATTGTGCAATTTCCAATGCTCCGCCCAAGTTTTCTGGCCGCTGGCTACTTCCAATAACAACTTAAACAGCTCCCAACCGCCCTCTTCTATGCTGATGCCACCATCGGCCACACGACCTGCGTTCAGGTCCATCAAGTCGTGCCAGCGTTTGGCCAATTCTGTTCGAGTGGCAATTTTCACCACCGGACATGCCTGCAAGCCATAGGGTGTGCCTCTGCCCGTCGTGAAAACATGCAGGTTCATGCCCGCTGCCAATTGCAAGGTGCCACAAATGAAATCGCTGGCAGGCGTGGCCGCAAAGACCAAGCCCTTTTGATCTGGCTTGAGTTTTTCACCAGGCGACAGCACATGTTGAATGGGCAAGCTGCCGCTCTTCACAATAGAGCCCATGGCCTTTTCAACAATGTTAGACAAGCCGCCAGCTTTGTTGCCAGGTGTGGTGTTGGCACTGCGGTCTGCGTGGCCTCTTTCTAAGTAGCGGTCGTACCAATCGAGTTCTCGCACAATGCTTTGCGCCACTTCAAGGCTGCTGGCCCTGTGTGTCAGTTGTTCAACGGCATCGCGTACTTCGGTGTTTTCACTGAACATGATGGTGGCGCCCGCGCGAACCAGCAGATCGGCCGCATAGCCCACAAGGGGGTTGGCCGTGACGCCAGAGAATGCATCGCTGCCACCACATTGCACGCCCACCACCAACTCGCTGGCAGGCACCGTCTCACGGCGTCTGGCATTCAGGCGCGCCAAGTGTGGCTTGGCGCCTTCCACAATGTGCTGCAACATGGACATGAAGCCCACATGCTGGTCGTCTTGCAAACAAATGGTATCGGGTCCGTCAGCAGCCGTTCGTTCGTCGACCAATGGAAAACTACCTGGCGGTAACAAGCGCTGCGGCGGTAATTTTTCACAGCCCAAACTGATCACGAACACTTCGTTGCCAAAGTTGGGATTGAGGCTGATATTGCGCAGGGTGCGAATGGGAATGACGGCATCGGGCGCATCGATGGCCACACCGCAACCATAAGTGTGCTCAATGCCCACCACATCGTCCACGTTGGGATACAAAGGCAACAACTCTTCTTTGATTTTTTGCACCGCAATAGAGACAACACCCGCCACACATTGAACGGTGGTGGTCACGGCCAGAATGTTACGAGTTCCTACGGAGCCGTCCGAATTGCGAAAGCCCTCAAAGGTATAGCCACTGAGCGGTTCTATGGGAATTTGTGGCGCGGTGGCCATGGGTAAATTTTGAAAGTCCCTGGCTGCTGGAACGTCTAGCAGGCGTTCATGCACCCAGCTGCCCGCTGGAATGTCGACTTTGGCATTGCCAATCTTGACGTTGTAGCGAATGACCGCTTGGCCAGCCGCAATGGCACTTAAGGCAATTTTGTGTCCCTGAGGCACAGCACTCAATAAGACCAGGCTGTCTTGGGACAAACCTTTTCGAACTCGATCTCCCAGCTTCAAACCTCCCGCCGTCACCACAATGGCCACGTTGTCTGCAGGGTGCATCACAATGCTTGAATGAATGTCAGGGTTCACGAGATCAATGATAGCGTGTCGTCCTCATAGAATGACACAGGCTAACCCGAACAAACCCTATGACCCCCACCCACCACACCCCCACCGTTGTGAAACTGCAAGTCATTCCCGTCGCGGGCAGGGACAGCATGCTGTTGAACCTCAGCGGCGCTCATGGCCCCTTCTTCACACGCAACATCTTGATCCTGAGCGACTCCAGCGGCAACACCGGCATAGGTGAAGTACCGGGTGGTGAAAAAATTCGCAAAACACTGGAAGACGCTTGCCAGTGGGTTGAAGGTCAAAGCATTGGCAACGCCAAAAACTTGCTCAACAGCCTGCAACAAAAATTTGCAGACCGCGATGCCGGGGGTCGTGGCAATCAAACCTTTGACTTGCGCGTGGCCATCCATGCAGTGACCGCCATCGAAAGTGCTTTGCTCGATTTGCTGGGTCAGCATTTGGGCGTGCCAGTAGCCGCCTTGTTGGGTGAGGGGCAACAACGCGCACAAGTTCAGGTCTTGGGCTATTTGTTCTACATTGCCGATCGACAAAAAACAGACCTGCCTTACAACGCCGAACCCAATGCCAACAACCACTGGCAGCGGCTGCGACATGAAGCTGCTCTGACGCCCGAAGCCATCGTGCGCTTGGCGCAAGCTGCACAAGACCGCTATGGCTTTCAAGACTTCAAACTCAAAGGCGGCGCCATACGCGCTGAAGAAGAAGTCGAAGCCATTGTGGCCCTGCATGAAAAATTCCCAGAGGCGCGCATCACGCTGGACCCCAACGGTGGTTGGTTGCTCAAAGACGCCATCCGTTTGCTGCGCGATCATCGCAACACCATGGCCTATGCCGAAGACCCCTGCGGCGCAGAGGGCGTGTTTTCTGGCCGCGAAGTGATGGCCGAATTCAAACGGGCCACAGGACTGCCAACGGCCACCAACATGGTGGCCACAGACTGGCGCGAAATGGCGCACAGCATTCAATTACAGTCGGTTGACATTCCTTTGGCCGATCCCCACTTCTGGACGCTTCAAGGCTCTGTTCGTGTGGCTCAGCTTTGCCAAATGTACGACCTCACTTGGGGCTCACATTCCAACAACCACTTTGATGTTTCTTTGGCCATGTTCACGCACTGCGCTGCGGCAGCGCCTGGCAAAGTCACGGCCATTGACACGCATTGGATTTGGCAAGATGGGCAGTACCTCACGCAAGAGCCGCTGCAAATCAAGGGTGGCATGATCGATGTCCCCACGGCACCAGGTTTAGGCGTCAAGCTGAACATGGATGCTGTGGAAGCCGCACACCAGCTTTATTTGCAACACGGTCTAGGCGCGCGCAACGATGCCATGGCCATGCAATATTTGATACCTGGCTGGACCTTCAACCCCAAAATGCCAGCCATGGTCAGATAAACCCCTCAGAAGGAGGCCTGATTCTTAATGCCCGTCATTGATAAATATCAACAATATCAATAACTTATGGATTTAGCACTCTCGGCAATTGAGTGCTAAAATCTGATCCATTATGGAAAGGAGTTCTGGTATGACAAACCTTGCTGGATCCCTCGACATTGCACTCGCCCTGAAGAATCCATGGGCCGTAGTGCCTTCGTTGGGACACCTCGATGCCTATATTTCTGCGGTCAACCGCATGCCCATGCTCACCCTTGAGCAAGAGCAAGAGTTTGCGCGCAAACTGAAAAACGAAAACGACCTCGAAGCCGCCGGTAAGTTGGTGCTCTCGCACCTTCGTGTGGTGGTTTCTGTGGCTCGCCAATACTTAGGCTATGGACTGCCCCATGCCGATCTCATTCAAGAAGGCAACATCGGCTTAATGAAAGCCGTCAAACGCTTCGACCCCGATCAAGGCGTGCGCTTAGTCAGCTATGCCATGCACTGGATCAAGGCTGAAATTCACGAGTACATCTTGAAGAACTGGCGCATGGTCAAGGTGGCCACCACCAAGGCACAGCGCAAATTGTTTTTCAACCTGCGCTCCATGAAACAAGGTCTCAAAGCCGAAGCCGATGAAGCCACAGGCACACACCGCGATACCCTGACTGCTTCGCAAATTGACAGCATGGCCAAAGACCTGAATGTCAAACGCGAAGATGTGATGGAAATGGAAACGCGCATGTCTGGCGGCGATGTGCTGCTAGACCCCTCACCCTCAGACGACGGTGAAGTGGCCTATGGCCCCATCGCTTACTTGGCCGATGCGCACCACGAACCCACCGCCATGATCGAAGCGCATCAGCGCGACCTGATGGCCAGCGATGGCATTGCCACAGCCCTTGCATCGCTTGACGAACGCAGCCGCAGAATTGTGGAAGAGCGTTGGCTCAAAGTGAACGACGATGGTTCTGGCGGCTTGACGTTGCACGATTTAGCCGATGAGTTTGGCGTGAGCGCCGAGCGCATTCGCCAAATTGAAGTGGCGGCCATGAAGAAGATGAAAGCAGCTTTGACGGAATACGCACAAGCGTAGATTATTTTTTCAACAACAACTTGAAATCATCGGCAAGTGCCTGCGCGCCCGTGCCATAGCGGTTGAACAACCGGACTCTGCCCTGCGTGTCAAAGGTGTAGCTGCCCGCAGAGTGGTCCATGGTGTAGCTGGTAGGTGTTTTGCCTTCCACCCGCTTGAAGTAAATTTTGAACTCTTTGGCAATGGCCGGCAATTGCTCTTGCGTGGGCCTTAAGGCTACAAAGCTGGCGTCAAAATTCTCAACATAAGCCTTCAACAACTCGGTGGTGTCACGCTCGGGGTCAACCGTGACAAACACAGCTTGCAACTTATCGCCATCAGGGCCCAGCAAACTCTTCACTTCAGCCAACTCTTGCATGGTGGTAGGACACACATCGGGGCATTGGGTATAGCCAAAGAAAACCACCACCATCTTGCCAGAAAAGTCTTTCAGCTTGCGCACCTGGCCGTTTTGATCGGGCAAGTTCAACTCTTTGGCGTAATCGGCACCGGTAATGTCAACGCCTTTGAATGCAGGCTTAGGTTCTGAACAAGCACTCAGCCCGACCAAAGATACCGCCAGAGCCAAGGCGCCAAAGAAACTAAACCAAGACCCTGAGAAACGTGTGTTGTTGATCATGAAAAACTTTGTGCAATTTAAAACAAATAGTGATCGACCAACAAAGCCGCAAACAAGACACTCAAATGAATGAGTGAAAATTTGAAGGTCTTGCGCGCCAATTCATCAGAGTAATTGCGCCACAAGGCCCAGGCATAGCCAATGAACATGACGCTCAAAATCACAGCTGCAGCAAGGTACAACCAAGAACTCATGCCATAAGCAAAGGGCATGAGGCATGAAGCCATGAGCACAAAGGTGTAAAGCAAAACTTGAAGTCGCGTAAATTCATTACCGTGAGTCACTGGCAACATGGGCAAGCCCGACTTGCGATAGTCTTCTACACGGTACAAAGCCAGTGCCCAGAAATGCGGTGGCGTCCACAAGAAAATAATCAAGAAAAGAATGAGCGCTTCAGGGCCTACATCGTTTGTCATGGCAGCCCATCCCAGCACGGGTGGCATGGCGCCTGATGCGCCGCCAATCACAATATTTTGCGGCGTCAGTGGCTTCAAAATAACGGTGTAGATGATGGCGTAGCCCACAAAGGTGGCAAAGGTGAGCCACATGGTGAGCGGGTTGACTGCATAGTACAAAATAACCGAACCTATGCTGCACAGCACAGCAGAAAACAACAGGGCTTGTATGTCGCTCAATTGACCCTTCGCCGTGGGGCGCCAAGAGGTGCGTTTCATTTGAGCATCAATGGTCTTTTCAATCAAGCAATTGAAAGCAGCAGCAGCGCCTGCTACCAACCAAATACCCACACAAGCAATCAAGCCCAACTGCACTTCTTTCCATGTGGGCACACCTGGCACAGCCAAGACCATGCCAATGAGAGCGCAAAACACAATCAGTTGCACCACCCGCGGCTTCATGAGCGCGTAGTACTGACGCCAGGGCGAGCCAGCTTGCAATTCGGCAGCGGTGCTCATACAGCAGGCCTTCTTAAAAAAGTATTCTTGATCATCTTTGAATTTTGCTTCGGCTCAGCATGTAGGTAAGGGTCATCATGAGAGCACCCGCGCCGCCGGTGTGCGCAACAGCTGCTAGCAAGGGCCAATCTAGCACGACGTTGGACAGGCCTGTGATCAATTGAAGCGTTAACAAAGCAAATAGAACGCGCGTGAGGCCAGGCAAGATGTCGGATTTTTTAAACTGCCACAACATGATGGCAGCAAAAGTAAAAACGAACAAAGCCATGAGCCTGTGCACAAAGTGAATTGAAACCAAGGCTTCCATGGGCAAGTATTGTCCCCTAGAGTCCATGCCTAAGCCTCGCCAAATTTCAAAACCTTGGAAGTTCCAAGCTGGCCACCACTGGCCATTGCAATCTGGAAAGCCAGTGCATGCCAGCACAGCGTAATTGGTACTAACCCATGCGCCAAAAGCAATTTGAAGTGTGAGGAAAACAGCAGCGGCCCAAATGAGTTGGCGGTGAAGTTTGCCAATGGTCTGGCGCTGCGATGCCGGCTTCCAAGCCACTTGAGCAGACAGCAACACCAGCAATCCAATGCCGCCCAACAGGTGCAAGGTGACAATGGCCGGAGAGAGTTTCAGGGTCACAGTGAGCGCGCCAAATGCGCCCTGCATGCAAACCCAAAACAAGGTGAGCCATGCCCAAAAGGGTTTGACTTGCCATGCACCCTGAAAAGAAAAATGCCCCTTCCATCTTTGCCAGGTGCTGCTGATGGCCAAGACTAAAATTAGAAATCCCACCGCCATGGCCAAATAACGGTGAATCATTTCGATCCATGCTTTGTTGTGCGTCACAGGGCCTGTGGGCATGGCAGTTTGCGCGGCATCAATGTGGGCTATAGCCCCCATCGGACTGGCACTGCCATAACAACCTGGCCAATCGGGGCATCCCAAACCAGAATCGGTGAGCCGTGTGAAAGATCCAAACAACACCAGATCAAATGTGAGAAACAAAGTGAGCACTGTCATGGCGCGCAATTTGGAATTGACCGGGTTGTGTCGATGGCGATACAAAGTCCACGCCAAGGGCAGCAGTGCAATGAGCACACCCGTGACCAGCAATCGCAGCGTAGGTGAGAGGTTGTACAAGTCGATTTCGGTCATTTGATTAGCGGCCTGGTGTGTCCCAAAAGGCAGAAGCACGCAAGAGCCTGTCTAGGTCTTTTTTGGCTTTGGCAGCAGAAGCCAAATCGATACCAGGCGGGAAGCGCATCATCCAATTGCCCATCGGATCGATCACATACAAATGCTCTGGCAATTGATGTCCTGCCGCAGGCTGCAACCACTCAGAAATATTTTGCTGGTTGATTCTCAAGACAGTGGCTTGTGACAAGGCAGGCATGAGCTTGTCATCGACAGGCGCGTCTCCCGTGGCCAACCACACCCATTCGATGCGGTCTTTTTCTTTCCCCAAGGACTCGCGCAATTGGCGCTGGAAGTACAAATGCTTTTGACAAGCCTCATCGCATGCTGCATCGGCCACGCTGATCAGCAGCCATTGGCCTTTGAGTGAAGTCAAGGACACTTTTTCGCCACTGAGTTTTGAAACTTCCAAGCTAGGCAGGTTACGCTGCAGATTAATGAGTTCACCATGATTGCGACGACCTTCTGGCCGAATGACGTAATAAGTGAAGTATGACGCAATGACCGGCGATGCACACACCAACAACACGACCAACATTTTCCAGCGCCCTGCGCGCGTGCGCTTCTCATCCACCAACACGGCTTCATTTGGGTTGGGCAGGGTGTGAACCGTCATGCCCAAGGGAGTGTCCTCCCATTGGCCGCGCTCAGCTAGAGGCGGTGATTTTGGATTTGAAACGGGGTCGGACAATTTGGAACCAGACATAAAGCAATGCAATCAAAAGCGCCAATCCAAACCATTGGAAGGCATAACCGTAGTGTTTCTCAACACCTGAAGCGGCCTGTGGCCATTCACGCAGCAAGCCTTCAGACGCGGCACCCATTTGAATGACTGAGATTTCCAACAAGGGCAAACCCGTCTCAATACGAAAATCTTGCAGATCTAGATTTTGCCGTATTACCGTCTTGGCTTCCTCGCCAAGCGCATAAAGCTTGGATGGCGGCAAGGCTATCAAACCATTGAGTACAACTGCACCTGAGGCCGTTTGAATGGCTGGCAAACGCGTGCGATCGATAAAGTCTCGGCCGACCCAGCCGCGTTGCACCAAGACCACGGCGCCAGTGGCTTGCACTTTGAAGGGCGTCATGACGTAAAAACCAGGGCGCGCGTTCATTTGGCGGTTGTCCAAAAAGACGGTGTATTTGTCTAACCACTCGCCTTCCAACAGAATGGGCCGATGCAACAAGCCAGCGCGATTGCCTTCTGTGTTTTGGGGGCTCCCTAAAAAAGAGCCCTCAAGAACTGGCATTTGGCCCTTTTGGGTGATTTCGGCCTGCCAATCGAGTTTGGTCTGAGCTCTGCCCAACTGCCAAAAACCCAATGAAGAAGTGATGCCAACGCACACAAGCGCCAATAAGAACCACATCACCGAGTAAAGGCGTGAGTTCTTTTTCAAAGGCGCTGAAAATGCCGACCAACTCATCCGATAATTCCATTCATGAAAATACTTGTTGCACTTGCATTCCTTGCCATTTTGGCCTGCCTGGCTTCCGCCCTCTTTTACATGATGCGCGGCGGTGTCAAAGACACCTCTGAAGGGGCCGATACACCGCTGGCCCCTAAAGGCAACATGGTGAAGGCTTTGGCCTTTCGCGTGGGTCTCTCCATTGTTCTCTTCATCTGCATCTTGATTGCTTGGAAATTGGGCTACATCCAACCCTCAGGCATTCCGCCTGGCGCTTAATTGACTTAGCCACTGACTCACACTGGCTGTTCACAAAAAAAGCGCCCATGGGCGCTTTTCTGTTGCGAAGCAAAACCAAATTACAGCCAGTAAACCAAGATATACAAACCAAGCCAGACCACGTCCACAAAGTGCCAGTACCAAGCCGCACCTTCAAAGCCAAAGTGACGCTCTTTGGTGAAGTGGCCCTTTTGCAAACGCAATGTGATGAACAACAACATGAGCATGCCAACGAATACGTGGAAACCGTGGAAGCCTGTGAGCATGTAGAAGGTCGAGCCATAAACACCTGAGCTCAACTTCAAATTCAGATCGCCCCATGCGTGGGCATATTCGTAGCCTTGAACGAACAAGAACACCAAGCCCAAAATAACTGTCATCCACATGAACTTGATGGTTTTGCTGCGGTCACCATGCTGTAAAGCATGATGAGCAACGGTCAATGTGACACCCGAAGTCAACAACAGCGCGGTGTTGATGGTGGGCAACCAAAAAGGACCCATAGTTTGGAAGGGCTCAACAATCCCAGCTGGAGAAGCCGTTGCGCCAGCGGCCATGGAGGGCCAAACCGCTTTGAAGTCAGGCCACAAAAGTGCGTTTTCTAAGCTGCCCAATGCAGGCAAGGAGTGAGAGCGTGCCCACCATAAAGCGGTGAAGAAGGCACCGAAAAACATCACTTCAGAGAAGATGAACCACGTCATGCTCCAACGGTATGACAAATCAATCTTGTGACCAAACTGCCCGCTTTCGCTTTCGCGGATGGCGTCACTGAACCACTGAAACAGGACCACCAAAAACCAAAACAAACCTGCGAACAGAGAGTATTTACCCCACTCCTCGCCATTGATCCATTGGCCTGCGCCCAAGATCAACAAGAACAATCCAAACGCAGCCATGGCTGGATGCCGTGATGGATGGGGCACATAGTAATAAGGCGTTGCGCCGTGTGCTGTAGAACTCATACTTGCTCCTGCTCTCTCTTAAACCAAATCTGTCTCAAAAATTTACAACGTGATGGGCTGTGCCACCACCCAATTGACCAAGGCAATTAAGCCCAAAACAAAAATCAATGCCAAACAAAGGCCAACCACCACCACATGGAAAGGGTTGAGCTTGGCCATGTCTTCTTGGCCAGCACTGTTTTTTCTAATGCCAATGAAGGACCAAAGCACCGCTTGCACAGCGCGAAAAAATGACAACTCTCGACCGCTCATGAACCGACCTTCGGAGAGATCAAGGCGGCTGGAACTGCAGCCACTGGCGTAGAGCTTGGGGCAGGCGGCGTTTTGCCACCCACTTCAAAAAATGTGTACGACAAGGTAATGGTGGTGACATCTTTGGAAAGCTTAGGATCAATCACAAAGGCAACCGGCCACTCTTTCTTTTCACCAGGCTCCAAGGTGTACTGGTTAAAGCAAAAGCACTCCAACTTATTGAAGTGCGCTGCCGCTTGATTGGGGGCATAACTGGGAATGGCTTGGGCAGCCATGCGGCGATTTTGCACATTTTGAAATTGGTACATGACCGTGGTGAGCTCACCCGGGTGAACTTGCACTGAACGCTGCGCTGGCTTGAAGTCCCAAGGACCACGTGCATTGGCATCAAACTCGACCGTGATGGTGCGCGAATAATCAACTTGCGTGTTGCCGACCTTGACGTCTTTGCCTGCAGCACCATTGCCCGGCACTTGACGCTCTGAAAGTGACAGAATGTTGATGCCCGTCATCTCACAGATGTGTTTGTAGAGGGGAATGAGCCCATACCCAAAAGCGAACATACCCGCAGCAACAATGGCCAATTTGCTCACCATTTTGATGTTTTCGCGGTAGAGGCTCATATTGCTTTTTAAAGTGAGTGGGTTGTTAGCGAGAAGTCAGCAAAAGCATCTTGACCAAGAAGCCTACAAAGAAAACCACAGCCACTGAGGCCAAGATAAGGCCCAAGCGCGCGTTGTTTTTCTTTTGTTCAGGGGTTGCGGCCATGATGCTTCAATGCTTCTCTTAACCAATCACGCGAGTTGCGGTGACATCCAGCTTGGGTGGGTTTTCAAAAGTGTGGAAAGGTGCTGGAGAAGGAACTTCCCACTCCAAACCTTCAGCGGCTTCCCATGGTTTTTGAGCTGCTTTTTCGCCCTTGCCGCGCATGCAAGGCAGCACCACGAACAAGAAGAAGTAAACCTGCGCAAAACCGAAAAAGAAAGCGCCCACAGAGGCAAGGGCGTTGAAGTCGGCAAACTGCATGGGGTAGTCGGCGTAGCGGCGTGGCATACCGGCCAAGCCCAAGAAGTGCATGGGGAAGAAGGTGACGTTGAAGGAGATGAGTGACCACCAGAAGTGAAGCTTTCCGCGGCCTTCGTTGTACATCACACCTGTCCACTTAGGCAACCAATAGTAGGCACCCGAGAACATGGCAAACAAGGAGCCTGCCACCAACACGTAGTGAAAGTGAGCCACCACGTAGTAAGTGTCTTGCAACTGAATGTCGATAGGGGCCATGGCCAAAATCAAACCTGTGAAGCCGCCCATGGTGAACACAAAGATGAAGCCAATGGCAAACAACATGGGTGTTTCAAAGGTCATGGAGCCGCGCCACATGGTGGCAATCCAGTTGAAAATTTTCACAGCAGTAGGCACTGCAATCAGCATGGTGGCATACATGAAGAACAACTGACCCGTTACAGGCATGCCGGTTGTGAACATGTGGTGAGCCCACACAATGAAAGACAAAATGGCAATGGAAGAAGTGGCGTATACCATGGAGGCATAACCAAACAATCTCTTGCGTGAAAACGCTGGAACCACTTGGCTGATGATGCCGAAGGCCGGCAAGATCATGATGTACACCTCGGGGTGACCGAAGAACCAGAAAATGTGTTGGTACATGACGGGGTCGCCGCCGCCAGCTGGGTTAAAGAAGCTGGTACCGAAGTGACGGTCCGTGAGCGTCATGGTAATAGCGCCAGCCAACACAGGCATGACGGCAATCAGCAAGTAAGCCGTGATGAGCCATGTCCATGCAAACATGGGCATCTTCATGAGCGTCATGCCAGGGGCGCGCATGTTCAGAATGGTCACAATGATGTTGATAGAGCCCATGATGGACGAGGCGCCCAAAATGTGCAGCGCAAAAATGCCAGCATCCATCGACGGGCCCATTTGCAAGGTCAAGGGCGCATACAAAGTCCAACCTGCAGCAGGTGCGCCGCCAGGCATGAAGAAAGAACCTGCCAACATCACCGCAGCAGGAATCATGAGCCAGAAGCTGAAGTTGTTCATGCGGGCAAAGGCCATATCGGCTGCACCAATTTGCAATGGGATCATCCAGTTGGCAAAGCCCACAAAGGCCGGCATGATAGCGCCAAACACCATGATCAAACCATGCATGGTTGTGAATTGGTTGAACAACTCAGGGTTGACCAATTGCAAACCGGGCTGGAACAATTCAGCACGAATAAGTAGTGCCAAAATGCCACCAATCATGAGCATGGTGAAACTGAACAACAAATACAAAGTACCGATGTCTTTGTGGTTGGTGGCAAAGACCCAACGGCGCCAGCCTTCTGGGGCACCATGGTGGTCGTGGCTGTGGTCATCGTGACCGTGGGCATGATCATGAGGATGGAGAACTGCGCTCATCTTTTTTCCTTTGAATACTTTGAAGGTGCTTGATTACTTGCGAGCGGCCAGCACTTCGGCTGGTTGCACCACTTGCCCAGTGTTGTTAGACCAATTGTTTTTGGTGAAGGTGATCACTGCGGCAATTTCGGTGTCACTCAACTGCTTCCAAGCAGGCATGGATTGATTATTTTGACCGTTTAACAAAACCATGATTTGCTTGGTTTTGTCAGCGTTCAGAACAACCGCAGCACCATCTAATGCCTTGATGGCACCGGCGCCTTTGCCGCTGGCTTGGTGACAAGCGGCACAGTTGGCTGCATACACTTTTTCACCGCGCTTCAGGGAGTCTTCCAATGCCCAAACTTTGCTGGGATCGTCGGCTTTGGCAGCCATTTTCTTCTTCTCAGCGTCTACCCATAAAGTGTAGTCTTCTGCTGAAACAACCTTGACATGGATGGGCATGTAAGCGTGTTCTTTGCCGCACAACTCTTGACACTGACCATGAAAATTCCCCACGCGATCTGCGCGGAACCATGTGTCGCGCACAAAGCCGGGAATGGCGTCTTGTTTGACGCCCAAGGAAGGCACTGCAAATGCGTGAATCACGTCATTGGCTGTTGTGATAATGCGGACTTTTTTGCCCACGGGCACCACCATGGCGTTGTCGACCTTCAAAAGGTAATCGTCACCAGAGGGTTTACCGCTGTTGGACATTTCACGTTGGGCGTTGTCCAAGGTGGAGATAAAACCAATGCCTTCACCTTCACCTTTGATGTAGTCGTAGCCCCATTTCCACTGTTGCCCCGTGGCTTTGATGGTGATGTCGGCATTGGAGGTGTCTTTCGAGGCCACCAACACTTTGGTGGCAGGCAGCGCCATGAGGATCACAATAATGAAAGGGACGATGGTCCAGATGATCTCTACCGTCATGGACTCATGAAACGTGGCGGGCTTGTGACCCACTGATTTGCGGTGCTTCCAAATGGAATAGAACATGACAGCAAACACAGCCACAAAAATGACAGTGCACAAGACCATCATGAACACATGAAGGGAGTGTTGCTCTTCGGCAATTTTGGAGGCTGCGGGGTGAAAGTCCAATTGATTGACAGCAGGGCCGCCAGGCAAATCGTTAACGGCATAGGCAGCAGTCGCGGCCCATGCACCAGCCCAAATACCTGCTTTGCTTAGCAAAGAGGGCCATGTTTTGGAAATACTCTTCATAGTTTTCACAAACTTCCAAGTTTCAAATGAAACCACTACAGTTATAAAAGGGGAACTCTTAGTTTCACACCGTCGACTGCTCAAAAGCACCAATCATTCGGGTTAACGCTAGGAATTTTAACCGAGTTGAGGGGCTTCTTTGTGCTTTGTCAAACTTGATCGTATTTCTTTTGGGGGTTTTGAAGCATTTGACGCATGTCATCCAAGTCAATTTCACTTTGTGAAGTTATTTTGACGCGTGCTTGGGGTTTGAGTGCATGACCATAAACCACCTCGAAAGTGAGCGCCAATCGGCCTTCCGGGTCAATTTGCGCCAATGACAAAAGGGCTTCTTGAAAATTTTTGTACCAGTTTTTGCCACGCAATCCCTCAAACCTGCTGACGTGAAAATTACGCCCTAACTTACGCAAATCTTCAACAAGCTTTTCTGGATTGACGTAAGTCAAGGTGATCTTTTCCATGTCCATCACAGGTTCTGCAAATCCTGCATGCACCAGCATGTCGCCCCAGTCGTGCATGTCGGTGAATTCATGCGATGGCATGGGCCAGCCCATGCGCGAATAAACCGTTCTTAACTCTTGCAGAGTGTCAGGGCCCAAACATGAAAACATCAAGAATCCATCGACAGCCAAAACACGATGCCATTCGGCCAATAAGGCTTGAGGGTCTGCGGCTTGGTGAAGCAGCATATTGGCCCAGACCATGTCCATGCTGTGAGGTTTCAAAGGGGTCGTTTTTAATTTCGACTGAAACCAAGTCAAGGGCTGCCACCAGGGCGCTGCTGCATGGGCTTGAACCCATGCCATTTCATCTTGTCGATCTGCCGACAAATGACCCATGGCCCGGGGATAGCGCTTTTGCAGCAAGGCCAAAATATTGAGACCTGCACGAATCGGGTTCCAACAAACCCAAGACTTAGGTTGTAGGCGAATGAATTCAAGTCTTTCTTGCATTCGCCTTGCCACCTCTTCGTGCAGCCAAGGGGAAGTTAGACTGCTTGGTTTGTAGGGCTTTGGACCCAAGGCCATTGCGGCCCATCTGCGTGCAGCAATGGGGTCGAGGCTTGGGGGGCGTTCTTGGGGCATGCGATTGAAAGCAATTTGAAAAGCTATTGGTTCAGTACACGAAGTATATTGATTTGCAATGTACATCCCAAGCCAATGCACCATTTGCAGAGCATGGCCCTCACATGCCATTTGCGATGCGTGTGTGGCGGCTTTTGGCAGACCGGTCCCGAGGTGCCAACAATGCGCCGCCGAATCAGCCCTCCAAATTTGCAGGGCTTGCCTTCAAAACCCGCCCATGCTCAATGCGTGTTGGGCGGCCATGTCTTACACCTGGCCTTGGGTGTCGCTCATTGCGCAGTTCAAGTTTCAAAGCCAACCCGGCTGGGCAAGGCATTTTGCCTTGTTGATGCACAGCACACCCTTTGTAGCTGACGCCATTGAACAAGCGCATGTGCTGATCCCCATTCCGCTGTCGTTCAAGCGTCTCTCTGAACGGGGCTTTAACCAATCTTTGGTGTTGTCGCAGCAATTAAGCCTTGAAAAAACACACGTCAGCAGTTTGCTGAGAATGCGCAATACCTTGGCACAAAGCTCCCTGCCCCGAAATGAAAGACTGACCAACTTGAAAGGCGCATTTGCAGTTGCCCCTTTCATGGCAGCCAAGCTCAGAGAACAACGCATCTTGCTCATCGACGATGTCATGACCAGTGGCGCCACGCTCAATGCAGCCGCACAGGTTTTAAAGCAAGCCGGTGCTGCTCACGTTTCAGCCTTGGTATTTGCCAGAACACCCGCCTAAAGCAAGGACAATAGCGACATGTTTCAAATTGTTTTGGTAGAACCTGAAATTCCGCCCAACACGGGCAATGTGATACGCCTTGCGGCCAACACCGGCTGCGCCTTGCACCTCATAGAGCCGCTGGGGTTTTCCATGGATGACAAGCACATGCGGCGCGCTGGGCTTGACTATCACGAGTACGCCAAGGTCAAGCGCCATGCCAACTGGGCAGAGTTTTTAGCCACCGAACAACCCAACTTAGCACGCGTGTTTGCCCTCACCACACGCGGCACGCGTTATGTGCAAGAAGCGTCTTTCCAAAAAGGCGATTGGTTGGTGTTTGGCGCCGAGACGCGCGGACTAGCGCCAGAGTTGCGCGAAAGCTTTGCCCCCGAAAACCGCTTGAAACTGCCCATGCTTGAAGGGCAGCGCAGCTTGAATTTGTCCAACAGTGTGGCAGTCACGGTGTACGAAGCATGGCGTCAAAATGCTTTTGCCATGCCGACTGAAGGTTTTGTTTAAACGTAATAACGTGCCAAAGATTCTGCAATGCAAGCGGGCTTTTCAGAGCCCTCGCGTTCGATGCTCATCTCCCATGTGAATTGCATGCCATTGCCATCGATGGGCACGGCATTCAACAATTTCATATGGCCGCGCAATTTGCTACCCACGGGCACAGGTGAGGTGAAGCGAACTTTGTTCAAGCCATAGTTCACGCCCATGCGAACATTTTCTATTTTGATGGCGCTTTGTGACAACTTCGGAATGAGCGACAGCGTCAGAAAGCCATGCGCAATGGGCGCACCAAAAGGCCCCGCCTTGGCTTTTTCCACATCGATGTGAATCCATTGATGATCGCCAGTAGCCTCGGCAAACATGTTGACTTGCTCTTGCGTGATTTCGGTCCATGGCGAAACCGCCACGGTTTGGCCAATGCACGCTGCGAGTTCTTGAAGGGTTTGAAATATTTTCATAGGATGCACTCTAACCAGCTTTTCATCAGAGATCAATCACCACATTGCCCAATTGACCTGCTTCAACGGCTTCGTGGGCTTGAACAATTTGATCCAAGGAAAAGCGAGCGCCAATGGTGTGCTGAAGTTGCCCTGCTGCCAGCAATTCGTTCGTGCGATTGACACACCAAGTTCTGTCTGCTGGCAACAAGTCGTAAACCAAGAAAAATTTCAAACCAATTGAATTGAACAACAAGGGGCGAAATGTCAAAGGAATATCGCCCACCACATTGGAGCCATAGCCCACCAATTGCCCGTGCGGCGCCAAGCCACCTTGAGTCACCCATTTCGATGCCGTTGCGAAGTCCATGTCAATGATGACATCAACACCTCGGCCACCAGTGAAGGCTTTCAGTCGCTCAACCACTGGCTCTGTTTTGTAAAAAATGGTTTCAACAGCACCAGCAGCTTTGGCGTGCGCGGCCTTCTGTTCAGAGCCCACTGTGCCAATGACTTGACCCCCATATTGCGTCACCATTTGGGTGATGTAGTGCCCCACAGCAGAAGATGCACCTGTGACCAACACTTTTTTGCCACGCAAGCTTTGATCCCCTGCCAAGTGCACTGCTTGAACCGCTGTCAAACCAGGAATGCCCATGCATGCACCCGCTGCAAAATCGGTGTTGTCTGGCAATTTCACGGCTTGGGCTTCAGGCAACACAATGAATTCAGAGGCGGTGCCATGAGCACGCTGCCACTGCGCATTCCAAATCCAAACACGCTCGCCCACACGCTGCTTTGAAACACCCTCGCCCACCGCTTCAACGATGCCGGCGCCATCGCTGTGCGGCACCACCCATGCATCGCTTAGGGGCTTTGCGCGGCGCGATTTCACATCGGATGGGTTGACGCCAGAGGCGGCCAATCGAACACACACTTCGCCTGCGCCCGGCGCCTTGAGGGGCAATGACCCCAGCACCATGACATCGCGGGCTTCACCATTTTTTTCATACCAAGCGGCACGCGTTGTGAGAATAGAGGTCATCCCTGAATCCTTAAACGCGTTCGAAAATCACGGCAATGCCTTGGCCTACGCCAATGCACATGGTGCACAGCGCATATCGGCCACCCGTGGCATGCAAACGGTTCACAGCGGTGGTGGCCAAACGCGCACCCGATGCACCCAATGGATGACCCAAAGCAATGGCACCGCCCCAAGCATTCACGCGCTCGTCGTCGTCTTTCAAACCCAGCATGCGCAGCACCGCCAAGCCTTGCGCAGCAAATGCTTCGTTCAATTCGATCACATCGATTTGATCCAAATTAAGGCCTGTTTGCGCTAACACTTTCAGTGTTGCAGGTGCAGGGCCAATGCCCATGACCCGCGGTGCAACACCCGCTGTGGCCATACCCACCACACGGGCTTTGGGCGTGAGTCCATATTTGCCTGCCAGCGTTTCATTGGCCAACAACAAGGCGCATGAGCCATCGTTCACACCACTGGCATTGCCTGCGGTCACAGTGCCATCGGGTCGCACCACGCCTTTGAGTTTGGCCAAGGATTCCATGCTGGTTTCGCGCGGGTGTTCATCTTGGTCGACCACAACGGCATCGCCCTTTTTCTGGGGAATGGTGACTACCGTAATTTCGCGCGCCAAGTGACCAGCCTTTTGCGCCGCCACGGCTTTCATCTGGCTGGCTAAGGCCATGCGGTCTTGTGCTTCGCGTTCAATTTTGTAATCGGTGGCTACGTTTTCGGCAGTCTCAGGCATGGAGTCCACACCGTATTTCTCTTTCATCAATTTATTCACAAAGCGCCAGCCAATGGTGGTGTCATACACCGCGTTGTTGCGGCTAAAAGCTGTCTCGGCTTTGGGCATGACAAACGGTGCACGGCTCATGCTTTCAACGCCACCTGCAATCATCAAACCAGCTTCTCCCGATTTGATGGCACGCGCAGCAGAACCAACGGCATCCAAACCTGAACCGCACAAACGGTTGAGAGTGGCGCCCGGTACATCAATCGGCAGACCTGCCAACAAACTGCTCATGTGCGCCACGTTGCGGTTGTCTTCACCCGCTTGATTGGCGTTGCCATAAAAAACATCCGTCACTGCAGCCCAATCAACTTGCGGGTTGCGGGCCATCAGGGCACGCAAAGGGATGGCGCCAAGGTCATCTGTTCGAATGCTGGACAAAGCGCCACCGTATCGGCCGAAAGGGGTCCGGATGGCATCGCAAATAAAGGCTTGTGTGATGTTGCTGCTCATGGTTTTACTTTTAAAGAGTTCGTCATTTCAAGAATCATGCAATATAGTGCAGGCCCCGTCTTAATTCAAGCCCTGATTCCACCTAGGCGACAATTGGCGCATGCTGATACAACCTTCTCAAGCCGATGTGCGGCGATTTTTTTGTGGGGCTTATGCCAAATCTCGATCTGGGTCCAAACTGGAACCCATCGAAATTTTGGCCAGTCAATGGATCGATGAACATCCTCAATACCACGCCGAGTTGGCCGATGTCGATGCCGCTTTGGCCGCCATGTTAGTCGTTGACCCCCACCGAGACAATCCTTTTTTGCACCTCTCGATGCACTTGTCCATCAGCGAGCAATGCAGCATCGATCAGCCTCGCGGTATTCGCCAGGCCGTTGAATTGCTAAGCCACAAAAAACAATCATTACACGAGGCTCACCACGCCACCATGGAATGCTTAGGTCGCATGATTTTTGAAAGTCAGCGCGCGGGAAAAATGCCAGATGGTCAGATTTACATTGACTGCGTGCAAAGGCACGCAACCAAAGACTGAGAAGAATTAGCGGAATTTAGACTGCGGAACAGTTTTCAATTCACCATCCAAAGACCCAATGTAAGCAGACAAAGCCTTCAGCTCATTGTTGGTGTACTGCTTGGCAATGCCACCCATGACGCCGTTTGCACGGCCCCAAGTGGCTTGGTTTTCAGTTTTATAAGACTTCAAAGCCACAAACAAGTAGTCTTTGTGCTGACCTGCAATTTTGGGATAGCTGGGGTCAATGGGCTTTGAGAAGCTCTCGCCGTGACAAGACACACAAGCGCCTTTTTTCAGCAACTCGGCAACTTTGGCGTCGGGGGCTTTGGCCACCACAGGCGCTGCGCCTTGAACCACGCCGTGCTGAGCGTAGTAGGCTGAAATATCAGCAATGTCTTGGTCGGTGAGGCTGGTGGCAACACCGCGCATGGTGGGGTGCTTGCGATCGCCCTTTTTGTAGGCGTTCAAAGAAGACGCAATGTACTTGTCATTTTGACCCGAGATCATGGGAACGCGGTACACCTCGGGAAAGCTGGCTTGGTAGCCTTTGATGCCGTGGCAACCAATGCACATGGCAATCTTGGCTTCGCCAGCTTTGGCATTGCCCTGCACATCTTGTGCGTGGGCTGAGAAAATGGTCGCTGAAGCGACAGTTAAAGCGGTCAATGAGGATAACAAAGCGTTCATTTTGCGAGCACAATCAAACTAATTCTGATGAAAATCAATGCGGAATTATATCGAGTGAGCCTACTCATTTCTGACAATTCTCATTTCTAATAACTTTTAATCCACTTTTGCAGCCAATTATGAAATTTCAAGGGACCGAAAAATACGTTGCCACGCAAGATTTGAAGCTGGCTGTCAATGCCGCCATCACGTTAAAGCGCCCTCTGCTGGTGAAAGGCGAACCCGGAACGGGTAAGACCATGTTGGCCGAAGAAGTGTCAGAAGCCTTGGGCCTGAAACTCATTCAGTGGCACATCAAATCAACCACCAAAGCGCAGCAAGGCTTGTACGAATACGACGCCGTAAGCCGTCTGCGCGACAGCCAACTGGGCGATGAAAAAGTCAAGAACATTGAAAACTACATCATCAAGGGTGTGTTGTGGCAAGCCTTTACCGCCGATGAGCCTGTGGCCATTTTGATTGATGAGATCGACAAAGCAGACATCGAGTTTCCGAATGACTTATTGCGCGAAATTGACCGCATGGAGTTTTATTGCTACGAAACCCGCCAACTGATCAAAGCCAAAACGCGCCCCGTGGTGTTTATCACTTCTAACAATGAGAAGGAATTGCCCGACGCCTTCTTGCGTCGCTGCTTCTTTCATTACATCAAGTTTCCGGAAGCCGACACCATGAAGCAAATTGTGGATGTGCACTTCCCCAATTTGAAAAAAGAGCTGCTGGCGGTGGCCTTGAAAAACTTTTACGATGTGCGCGGTTTGCCAGGCTTGAAAAAGAAGCCTTCGACCAGCGAACTGCTCGATTGGCTCAAACTGCTGGTGGCTGAAGACATTCCCTTAGAAGCCCTTCAAAGTGCAGACCAAAAAGTCAGCGTGCCACCCCTGGTGGGTGCCTTGCTGAAAAACGAACAAGATGTCAGCTTGTTTGAAAAGTTGGTTTTCATGAACCAGCGCAACCGCTGAGAACAATTCAATGGCCCGCAACTTATTTCTTGAAGGCATTTCAGACGCCCTTGGCTTTACAGGTGGCGCCTTGGTGGGCTTTTGGGTGGGCCGTTTACTGGGTTGGAATATATTTGCCGCGGGCTACGGCAACGAAAGCATTGGCGGTATTGTTCTGGTGGGCTTGGGCGGTGGCTTGGGTTTGCAATTGGCTCGCCGTTGGCAAGCCAATCAACAAGCCAACTCAGAGTCTGAGCCACAAGCCAATGAAGATAAAAAAGACAAGTGATGAGCTCACCCAATCCTTTCCTTCAAGACACTCAGCTATCGGGCAAGCATGTCCAGTTGGTACCTCTTTCCATGGCGCACCACGATGAGTTAGTTGAAGCTGTGAAAGATGGCGAACTTTGGCGGCATTGGTATACCTTCATACCCACGCCAGAAAAAATGCGTGACGAAATTTCGCGCCGTTTAAATTTGCAACAACAAGGCAGCATGTTGCCTTTCACAGTTTTACGAGATGGCAAAGCTGTTGGCATGACCACTTACATGAACATTGATGCGCCCAACAAACGTGTTGAAATTGGCTCTACTTGGTACCGCACCAATGTACAGCGCTCGCCTCTCAACACCGAATGCAAACGTCTTTTATTGGCGCACGCATTCGAGCAACTCAACTGCATTGCCGTGGAATTTAGAACCCATTTTTTCAACCAACAAAGCCGCAATGCCATTGAGCGCTTGGGCGCCAAACTAGATGGCATTCTGCGCAACCATGCCATCAACACACACCCCGATGCCGTGGGCGCGCTGCGCGACACATGTGTCTACAGCATTTTGAACACCGAGTGGCCTTCAGTAAAGGCTCACTTGGATTACCAACTTAGTCGTGCGCGCAAGGCCTGAACCATGCTTATCGATTTCTTTTACACACTTCGTGCCGCCAAATTGCCGGTGTCGGTGCGCGAGTACCTCAATGTGCTTGAAGCCCTTCAAGCCAACGTGATCGGCCCTGCTTCCGATTCGTGCAGCATTGACGACTTTTATCACCTCAGCCGTACCGTCATGGTGAAAGACGAAAAGCATTACGATAAGTTTGACAAGGCCTTTGGTGCTTACTTCAAAGGCGTCGAGATGCTCACCGACTTCACCAAAGAAGTGCCGCTCGAATGGTTGCAAAAGATTTTAGAAAAAGAACTCACACCCGAACAAATAGCCGCCATTGAAAAAATGGGCTGGGACGAGCTCATGGAAACGTTGAAGAAACGTCTCGAAGAACAAAAAGAGCGCCATGAAGGTGGCAACAAATGGATCGGCACAGGCGGCACATCGCCTTTTGGCAATGGTGGCCAAAACCCTCAGGGCATTCGCATTGGTGGCAAGGGGGGGCAACGCAGCGCAGTGAAAGTGTGGGAACAACGCGCCTATCGCGACTACGACGACACCCAAGAACTGGGCACACGCAACATCAAAGTGGCACTGCGGCGTCTGCGCAAGTTTGCACGAGAAGGCTCTGTAGAAGAGCTCGACTTGCCCGACACCATTCGCGCTACTGCCGCCAATGCAGGTTACCTGGATATCAAAATGATTCCAGAGCGCCACAACAACGTGAAGGTGTTGTTGCTGATGGACGTGGGCGGCACCATGGACGATCACATTTCGCGCGTTGAAGAATTGTTTTCGGCAGCGAAGGCAGAATTCAAACACCTCGAGTTTTATTACTTCCACAATTGCGTATACGACTTCATGTGGAAGAACAACAAACGCCGCTATGCCGAAAAGTTTCCAACCTGGGACATTCTGCGCAAATACAACAAAGATTACAAACTGATCTTTGTGGGCGACGCCACCATGAGCCCCTATGAAATTTTGCAGCGCGGCGGCAGCGTGGAATACAACAACGAAGAAACCGGTGCAGAGTGGCTACAACGCCTGACGCACACCTTCCCCAAATATGCTTGGATCAACCCTGAGCCCCAGGGCGTATGGCAATACCGCCAGAGCATTGCCGTCATTCAACAACTCATGAGCAACCGCATGTTCCCCCTGACCCTCAAAGGTTTGGAAGACGCCATGCGCATGATGAGCAAATAAACCCGCCCTCAATAAACTTTTTTGGGATTCAAAATGACCAAGGCCTATCTCATTGGACAAGTCACAGTTCACAATCCTGAGGGCTACCAAAAGTATGCGCAGCATGTGCCTGCTTCTCTGGTGCCACATGGTGGCAAATATTTGGTCAGGGGTGGCAAGGACACGCAATTGGAAGGCCAAGCCCAAGGACTTCGCAAAGTGGTCATTGAATTTCCAAGCCGTGCGGCTGCAGAAGCTTGGTACCACGGCCCTGAATACCAAGCCATCTTGCCCCATCGCCTGGCCAATTCTGAAGGGCACATTGTTTTGGTCGATGGGTTTGACGGCTAGAATCCAGCTTCCGCCGCCGTAGTTCAATGGATAGAACGAGTGCCTCCTAAGCGCTAGATACAGGTTCGATTCCTGTCGGAGGCACCAGAAAGCGGTCTCAACTCGTCTCATTCCATCGCAAGAGCCTTGTATTCATTAGGGTTTTAGCCTTCCCTCAATTTCAAGCTGTATCATCTTGTATCAGGACATACCGACATTTTGTCGGTACAAACGTCGGTATGAACTTCTACTGAATGCGGACATACCGACATTTCGGGGGCGAGATGAAATTAACAGCAACAGCAGTCAAAAATGCCAAGCCAGGAAAACACTCCGACGGCGAGGGGATGTATTTACTTGTTACGGATGCAGGGCAAAAATATTGGCGCTTTGACTACCGCTTCCTAGGCAAGTACAAAACACTTGCACTTGGTGTATTTCCTGACACAACTTTGGCTATGGCACGAAGCAAACGTGCTGAAGCAAGAACACTTCTAGCAAGCGATCAAGACCCATCAGTTGCCAAACGCAAGGCAAAGGCCAATGCCAAGCAGACCCATGACAATACATTTCAATCAGTCGCACAAAAGTGGCTGGAGACTACAGCATCACAACGTAAGGCAAATACAGATACCAAACTCAAAAGTTGGCTTAGCCGAGACGTATTACCGCAATTAGGTCACCGCTCTATTAGCGAAATCAAAACTACGGACGTATTGACTGTTCTTCGCAAGATGGAGGCTCGTGGGGTCTTTGACTCTGTACTCAGGGTAAAGCAAATCATTTCTAGGATTATGAAGTTTGCCGTCAGAGAGGGGCTCGTTGAAAGAGACCCTACTTATGAACTGCAAGGCCCAGACACATTTAAAAGCAAACCAACCAAACATCACGCCGCTATTACCGACCCCAAACCATTTGGGGGATTACTACGCGCAATTGCTGGCTATGAAGGCCACTTCGTTATCAAAGCGGCCCTACGACTTTCGCCAATGGTGTTTGTTAGGCCGGGTGAACTTAGAGCAATGGAGTGGGCAGAGGTAGATCTTGAAAAGGCTACATGGTCAATTCCCGGACATCGCATGAAAATGTCAAATGACCACATAGTTCCACTCAGCACTCAGGCTGTTGGCATACTTAAGCAGCTTCGCGCAATAACCGGTGACAGCAAAATAGTTTTTCCATCAATAAAGGGCGAAGGAAGGCCAATAAGTGAAAACACATTGAATGCCGCACTAAACGCAATAGGCTACGACGGCACTATTCACAGAGCACACGGATTTCGCGCAAGCGCTAGAACAATGCTTGATGAGCAACTTGGGTACCCCGCACATTTGATTGAACACCAATTGGCTCATGCTGTTAAAGATGTTAATGGCAGAGCCTATAACAGAACTAGCCACTTACCAGAGAGACGTGAAATGATGCAATGCTGGGCGGATTATTTAGACAAATTAACCGCAGGCGCAACTGTTCTGACTTTAAGAGCAGCAGCATGAAAACATTCAAGAAGTCAAAAACTGAAAGCCAAGGAATTAAAGGTCTTTTGATTGAATTACAAAAAGCCAAAAAAGACGGTGAAAAATTATTTAATCTGATTTTGCAAGGAAAGGCTGCACCCGAAGCAATATGTAACTTGGTCTACCAAGAGTCATTGCAAGAGCTAATTTTATTTACTCTTGACCACCGCAAAGAAGTAACCGCAAGTGTCAGCAGACTTAAGAGCATTGAAGTAAGAGCAAAAAAAACAGAAATAGATCTTGAATTGGTCTTAGCGTGGTGCAACAGCAACCCTGAATTAGCTCGACAACCCTACCATACGTCCGTAAAAAAAGCTGCTGCTGCAACAAAGATCCAGCAGCAGACGACCGTCAGAAACAATATTTCTCTGTGGCGCAAAACTGACATCAAAAAATAATTTTTTCGTTCTGCATGCAAACTGAAAAACCAAGCTAGAACTGACTTTTAACAGTTACCCGCTTGAGCTACCTTTGGAACACATTGTTTCAAGAGGTATCAAGATGCATGCTCCCGTAAAGCAAAATTGGTTTGACCAAACACCCGACTCGGCATTTCTCCGTGAGCGGCAACTAATCGGTGTTCGCAACAACCCAACGTATCCGCGATTGATTCCAATCAGTCACGCCACGCTTTGGCGGTTGGTGAAAAATAAAAAATTTCCTGCGCCGCAAAAAATCGGCCCCAACACCACAGTATGGAATGTTGGATCGGTAAGAGCTTGGCTAAAGGAACAAGACTACCTCGTACGAGAGGTAGCTTTACCATGAACTACCGAAATGGAAAAGCCCCATGCGCTGAACAGCATCAGCCTGATCAAATTTTGGAGCAAGCGATGTTGCAACCAAGATTTGAAAACTTCCCTGAGGAACTGCAACGCCATGACCAGTGGGTCGTCTGGAAGGGCAAGAAGATACCGTATGACCCTACTCGTCCGAACAGCAAAGCAAATGTCAACGATCCCAACTCGTGGGGTTCATTTAACCAAGCTGATGCCGCATACAGCGAGGGCGGATGGTTAGGCGTAGGCTTCGTATTAACAGGTAACGGAATCTCTGGCGTAGACATCGACAAGTGTGTGATTGACGGTCAGCCAAACAAAGAAGCCCTCCAACTATTGGCTGATTTGGACGCTGCATACATTGAGTTCTCCCCAAGCGGCAACGGACTTCGTGCATTTGGTTTTTCAAATCAATTAATCACAGGCGTACGTGGACAGCTTTATGGCCTCTCGGTAGAGCTTTATACCAAAGGACGCTACCTGACTCTTACAGGTCATGTAATAAAGAATGAGCCACTAGAAACATTCAATGGCTTTGAAGCATTAGCGGAAAAAATCCGTCGCCGACCTACAGAAGATACTGAAAGCAATTCTTCTGTGCCCTCTGTATCTTCTGTCTCATCTGTAGGTGAGCACTTTGTTTTTCCTGCCAGTACTGTTCCAACTGGGATCGGCCAGCGTCACCGAGCAGTATTTGAATTAGCCCGATGGCTCAAAGGTAGAGAGCCAAACGCTACGAGGGAAAGACAGCAAGCCGTTGTTAAGGTATGGCACGAACTGCACTTAAAGGTGATCGGCACAAAAGAATTCTCTACTTCATGGGCTGAATTCAGAAACGCTTGGGAAAGGGTTACGCAGCCTTATGGGGCCACTTTAGCCATATGCCTGAGCACTCTACCAACCGCGCCGGATATTGCAGCCTTAAGCGACTATGGCCCTAAAGCGATTCACTTGGCTCAGATCTGTTTGGCACTTCAAGCTCGTGCTGGTGATTCACCTTTCTTTCTTAGCTCGCGAATAGCGGGACAACTTATTGGCTACCACTTTACCGATGCCGCTACTTTATTGAGATGCTTTGTACATGAAGGTTGGCTGGTGTTAGTTAAGGCTGGGGCTGGAAGTAGAGCGTCCCGATACAGATTAAACATTAACGGAGGCTGAAATGAACAAACTATCCAAAAAACAGGACTTGTCCCATTTCCCAATTAGTCGGATCAAACAGGCGCCCGAGAACGAGTCAATTTACGACAATTTTGGTGTGGCCAATGCTGACGATAGGCAACTGATTGAATCAATCAATGACAATGGAATCCAGGAACCCTTAGTTATAACTGCCGACTGGGTTCTTTTGAGTGGACATAGACGACTGGCTTCAGGCTTATACCTTGGTATTAGCACAGTGCCAGTCAGGATACTTGATGAAGTCATTTTTGCAGATTTAGATAAGCAACAACGTGTCAAATTACTTCGCTTGTATAACCAACAACGTGAAAAATCGGCATCTGAAAAAATCAGAGAAGCTATGGTCAGCATTGACCCCAAGGCAGCACATGTTGAGTTGAAGCAATATAACCAGCGGCGAAAATCCCTTAGCTCATCAGACGGCGAAATAACTATTACTGGTACAAAAACAAGGGCAAAGATAACGACGCTTCAATTTTTAAAGGCTGCAAAAGCAGCAATTCAGAAAGAGAAAAAGTATTGGCCGCTATCTGTTCGTCGTATTCATTATCTATTGCTCAACAATCCGCCCTTATGCCACGACAAAAAACCTAAATCAAAGTACGAAAATAATCTGAACTGTTATAAAAAACTCACCAATTTACTGAGTCGCGCAAGACTCACAGGAGAAGTTCCGATTCAAGCCATTGAAGACTCTACACGCCCAGTTTTAGAGGGAAGTGGGTTTGATACTGTTGGGGAGTACATTGGGCAAGAGATTCAAAATTTCTTAACTGGTTACAGCAGAAATTTGCAGCAAGGCCAACCGCACCACATTGAGATAATTTTGGAAAAAAATGCGCTACGCACTGTACTTGAAAGTGTGGCGAGGGAGTATTGCATTCCGATCACTACAACAAGAGGTTATGTCTCAATACCTCCTAGGCATGATGTGTACAGGCGCTACAAACAATCTGGAAAATCTAAGCTAATACTTCTCTGCCTGACAGACTTCGATCCGGATGGGGATGAAATTGCCGAAAGTTTCTGCAAATCAATGCGTGATGACTTCGGTATTACAAAAATTCAGTCATTTAAGGTTGCATTAACACGAGATGATGTAGAAAAATATGATCTACCAAGCGACATGGAGGCCAAAAAATCCAGTGTTAACTACAAGAAGTTTTTTGAGCGGTATGGCTCAAACCGAGCAGTTGAACTTGATGCTGCACCTGTAGAGCTTCTTCAAGAAAAGTTACGGGGAGCAATCGAGTCAGTTCTTGACATGGATGAATTCAATGCTCAAATGAAAATCGAAGAACAAGACGCGATAGAGTTAAAAGCGAGAAGGACGGTTGTTTTAGAAACGTTAAGTGGCTAAGAAATGGGACTTGTCCCATTTCTAAAGCCCAATCCTACTTTTCTGGAAAAGATGAATAAGGGAAAATGCATCTGTTGCATTCCTCAACCACTTCCATTTGAGCTCAATGACTATTCAACACATTTATTGCGTTGTGATGCTTTCATGAGGAAGCGAAAATTTTTGCAACGATGAATTCAAAAACCTCAAAACACCATATTCCGCTTACGCCGCTTTGGCTCAATCATTCCAAGCTGAATCAGCAAAGATTCCAAGTACCTTACGTAGGCGTTACCAACAGCTGTCTGCCTTCGCGATTCTAGGGTGCAATTCCCGTGTTGGTAATTCGGATGATCTTTACCCGACAAAGACATCCCGCCATGAAGACGACACCTTGCCTTTCCTTGAAGTGGCGGTTTTTGGCAAGGGTTGCCAGACCGTGTCTTGGCTCCGCAAGTCACTTTTTTGGCTTGCGAATTAGCCCAAGCTGATCAGAAATTTTTAACCGCCGACGGATTTCTCGTCGCAGTTCGGTTACGGATAAATTCTTGGGCAAGCTCGGGAAAATTGAAGGCTTTTTCATTTCAAATCCTTGTATATGATACTGCCTATATTTTAAGCAGCTTAGGATTTCTTTGCTTATTCTTTTATTGAAATACGGCATACAACATCTACGGATGTCTCTACGCTTAATTAGGGCGTTGTCGGAACTGTGGATTTAGGACTGACTAAAAAATGGAGGAGCTCCTTCAGATTTCAATCAGATAGACTGACAGTCTGAAACTAACAGTGTTAGTGTGCGTTGTGATCAGTTCCCAGGAACCAGGCAGGTACAGTACCCTTGCCATCACTACCACTGTTAGTGTTGTTGTGATAAGCCCTTAGGTATCTGTCAGACCAGGTGGCTCTTATGATGTCTTTGACCACCTGCTCTGAAGTGGCATTGGTCGATTGGATTTCAATTTCATCTTCACTCCTTAAGTTGAAAGATGAGCCAACATCCTCCTTTAATCAAGTACCCCTATTTGTCTCACACACGCTGACGTCGGACAGCGGCGTACCTGCGCCGGGGGATGCATAGCTAATGCCTTCTTTACGCGATTTAGCGTGCCGAATAAGTTCTTGAATCGAGTTGACTGGAAGGTTAGGAGGAACCAATACAACCAATGGCGACTGTGCTGCAAGTCCGATTGGTGCGAAATCTTCCAAGGGATCGTAGGGCAGATTGGGAAGCAATATTGGGTTGATTGTCATTGTCCCCCCCCGCGCCCAATAAAAGCGTGTATCCATCGGACTCACCGCGTGCGACCCCTGCAGTGTTAACGTGCCATTTTAGGGTGGTCGGGCATAGCCACGGCTTGCGCTGAGGGTGTCGGTTTGGGGTGCGTGGCCTTAAAACTTAGCGCCACGGGCCAGCAAGGCGTTTTGCGTTGATACCCACGCCTGTTGATTGTCCATAGGTGCTGCGGCGTGCGCTGACTGGATCTGGTTTAGCAGGGGTGAAATGCTGCTGGCGATCGCAGCGTAATTTCTGGGGTGGTAACGGTCTGCCGACTGAAATTGGCCCAAGTCGATTGTTTTGTCGCCGCGTTCGTCGGCCACCGACTTCACCAATTCACGAGCTTTGGGGTCATAGGGCAAGACCCACACCCTGTCTTTGGCATTCAACTCGGTGCGAATGCGTTGCAGGTTTAGGGTGATGCGTTCTGGGGTGTAGTACTTGTTGACGGGGCCGTTGACAAAGTCGTTAGTGCCCACAGAAATGATCGCCAAGTCGGCGTTTTTCACGCTAGCATCTTTGTTCAATTGTGACAAGATCTGGGGACTGCTGTGGCCCCCTACCGCATTGACGGCAAAACTGCCTTGGTGTTGCGTTAAAAATTTTCTACCCGGCGCAAATTCGGGTGTGATGCCGCTTTGTTTCAACACCGCGCCACCGATGCCCACCGCAATGCTGTCGCCCACGATAGCGATTTTGGGGCCGGTGCTTGCAGGGGCGGCCATGCCCGGCAGCGTGGTGGTGGGCGAGGTGGGACCGGACGCGGAGGGACCTGAAACAGCAGGACTTAACCCGATGGGTTTGGCTAGTTTTGAGGTTTCAAATTCGGCCGAATTGCGTGCGAGTGTGCCCTCCGGGAAGGTTAGGGTTTGACCCGCGCGAATCAAGTTGGGGTTGGTAACGGCATTATTTTTGGCAACGTTCATAGCCACGCGGTACACCTCCGCCTCACTGGGGATTTGGCCTTGGTATTGCAAGACTCTGCGGGTGATGCCGATCAGCGTTTCGCCAGTCTGCACCCGAACCTGACCGCCGCCCTGAGGGCCTGAAGGTTGAATTTGCGCTAGCGTCTCTTGAAACGGGTTGCTGGCAAATGGACCTGTAGTGGAACTGCCAGATTTGACTCGCGCAACACGCCCCGACTCTGGCAAGGCGGAGGTCGCAGTTTGAAAGGGTCCAACGGGGTTCATAGGGTGAAATACTTTCTTGGCTGAAGACCGTCCATATCGATTTTCCGACGCTCAATCAAAACACAAGCAATTTGTGTGCCCGTGGTCAGCTTGGGGAAGATTTATTCCGCCAACGGCTTTGTCGGCCTATAATTATTTTCTTTCGACTTAATTTTTGGCCGTCATATGGCTGGTTCTTAATGCAATGGGTGATGCCCCGAGGCCGTGTTTTCTATATTTGGGTGCGCAGGCTGTTCCTGCTGGCAGGGTTTGCCACCTTGTGCCTGATACACCAGCCATCGGCGTGGATTGACACGCTTCACGGCGAGATGCCAGACCGCATCGATGTGGTCTCTGATGAATTTGTTGCTCTCGGCCCCGTAGATACCGAATTTATTGAGTTGGTTTTCCAGAACATTTGCAAATCGGGTATCCGCAACCCCACCATCGTCATGCGTCAGGCAATTTTGGAAACAGGGTGGTTTCGCAGCCCGTTTCTAATGACCCGCAATAACTTGTTTGCATTCAGGCGCGGCAATTACCTGCGCTTTGACCATTTTGAACACAGCATCCAGTTTTACAAAGCCTGGCAAGACCGCAATATGCCGATTGAAGTGCCTGACTATTATCTTTTCTTGGATCAGATTCCATACGGCAGTCCCGACTACACTAGTCATCTTCACACCATTTCGTGGAACAGGAACTGTTAACCGATCACCCAATCAACATTGCAGTGACATGGTTTTTTCTAGCCTCACGTTTCTCTTTTTCTTTCTTCCAGCTTGCCTGACTTGTTACTACGCCTTTCCGCAAAGGCCCGTACGGAATCTGATACTGACGGTTTTTTCGCTCATTTTTTATGCATGGGGCGAGCCGATTTGGGTGAGTTTGCTTATCATCTCCTCTGTTTGGGACTTTTTGAATGGCTTATTCATTGACCATTTCAAAAACAGAAAATTGTTGGCTCGCCTGGGAGTCATAAATTCGCTGGTCGTCAACTTGGGATTGCTAGCTTCTTTCAAATATGCAGATTTCATTGTCGATAATGTCAACTCCTTGACGGGGCTGGGTTTCAAGGCTTCAGGCATCTTGCTGCCCATTGGCATTTCTTTTTACACCTTTCAAACCATTTCGTACACGATCGATGTGTACCGAGGCGAGGTGCGCGCGCAGAAGAATTGGTTGAACTTCATGCTGTTTGTGGTGTGCTTCCATCAACTGGTGGCTGGCCCCATCGTGCGTTATTCGCACATTGCCCGTGAAATTGAAGAGCGCGTCTTCAATGTGTCTGACTTTAGCAATGGGGTCACCCGCTTTTGCAAGGGCTTGTTCAAAAAAGTGTTTATAGCGAATACCGCTGGCGAGCTGTGTTTGCAATTTTTAGGTCAAGACGTGAACCAGGCCACAGTCGCCGGTGAGTGGTTTGGCTTGTTGATGTTCACCTTGCAGATTTATTTTGATTTTTCTGGGTATTCCGACATGGCCATCGGTTTGGGCATGATGTTCGGTTTTCATTACCACGAGAACTTCAACCACCCCTATACCGCCACTTCGATCACCGACTTTTGGCGCCGCTGGCACATTTCATTGGGCACTTTTTTCAGAGACTATGTTTACATTCCGCTGGGAGGCAATCGTCGGCATTCGATTCGAAACATCTTCATCGTCTGGGGGCTGACCGGCATTTGGCATGGCGCCAGTTGGAACTTTGTCATTTGGGGTTTGTATTTTGGTGTGATTCTCTGGCTCGAGAAATCTCTTGTTTTGCGGGTGTTGGAGCGCATGCCCAAAATCATTCAGCATGCGTATGCCTTGTTCTTCATTGTTTTGGGTTGGTCCATCTTCTACTTCACAGACCTGAGTCGTCTCGGCAGCACGCTCAAAGTGTTGTTTGGGTTGATCGAGGTACCGCTGTACGACTTTGAACTGGCTCTGGCCATTTCGGCCCACGCCTATTGGCTGGTTTTTGCGCTGGTCGTGTGCGCTCCGCTGTATGCGCGGGCGCACGGTATCCTCAAGCAACACCTTAATCCCGTGACTTACCAATGGGCCGTGTTGGTTCAAAACCTTTTGTTTCTTGGGGTCAGCGTGGTGTTGCTGGTGGGCAAGACCTACAACCCCTTCATTTATTTTCGATTCTGAGCATGCAGCAGAACCACTCTACCCCGTTCATGAACTGGCTCCAAACCCTCTTGTTCACAAGCGTTTTGGTGGGCTTGGGTGTTGTATTTGTCTTGGCACCCAAGGAGAGCGTTTCTGAAGGTGAGAAACGCAAACTCGCTCAGTTCCCAGAGTTCTCTTGGTCAGCCGTTGGTCAAGGGGCGTTCATGAAGTTGATAGATGATTTTGTCGCCGACAACTTCGTTTTCAGGTACACCCTTTCCAATGTGGCGGTGCAAATCAAACAAAGACGTGGTTGGACGCAAGACGATATTCAGACGTTCTCGGACAAAAGCGCTCATTTGTCGGGGTCTGGTACTTCCAAGCCGCCCCCGCGAGCGGCTGAGGCTGAGGCCGAGACTTCAGCGAAGTCTGCCAGCCCCAGCGTTGTGTCTCAATCGGCGGGCGAGTTACAGGGTCAAACCGCACGCAAAGAGCACGAACCTGAAGGTGCTGTCGCGCCTAGGGCCGCCAGCGCACAGTCTGAAGTCGCGCCGTACCAGAACATTGAGTCTGTAATTGTTTACAAAAATCGGGCGGTGCAACTGTTTGGCGGTTCGCCGCAAATGGCGGTACCCTTCACGGCCCTGATGGCTCGTTACCAACAAGAGTTGCCACAAACGACCCTTTATTTTATGGCGATTCCGATTGGGGCTGACTATTACCTGCCGTCCAAAGTCAACAAAGGAGTCATGCGCGAAAAATTGGTGATTGACCAAGCCGTGAGTTTGTTGCCGCCGCAAATGCGCCCAGTCCATGCCTATGCCAAACTCGCGCAACACAGTAACGAGTATGTGTATTTCAACACAGACCATCATTGGACCGGCTTGGGCGCATATTACGCCTACACGTCCTTTGCAGAGGCGGCGCAATTTGACCCATTGCCCCTAAGTGCACTGACGAAAAAAGAAATTCCCAACTTCTTGGGTACCCTCTACCACCGAACGCTTGCGCCAGCGCTCAAGAGCAACGGGGATACGGTGGAATATTACAAGGTGCCTGTACAGACATCGGTCAAATACTTTTCTTCGGGCTCTCGCCAAGGACAGCCGACGCAGTTGTATGCCGAATATGCCCGGGGGGCAAGCGCTTACGGCGTCTTTTTGGGGGGCGATTACCCCCTTATGAGAATCACTAGCGATGTCAAAAATGGTCGCAAGATCGCCATGATCAAAGACTCTTACGGCAATGCGTTTGCGCCCTACTTGGCCTCGCATTACGAAGAGGTGTATGTGCTCGACTACCGCTATTTCAACGGCAACATCAAGACCTTGATGCAACAAGAAGGCATTCAGGAATTGTTGTTTGCCTTCAATTCGTATGTATTTCTCAGCGGCTATACGGTACAGCGCGCGCGCGGGTTCTTGACGAACCCTGCAACCTCAATAGCTCACAAGTCGCCGGCCTCTGAGGCGGCTCAATGAACAGAAGTTTACTTATGCCATTCCATGCTACGCGGGTTTTCACCAGAGTGCTGGCTTGTGTCGCCTTGAGCGTATGGTTGGCGTCTTGTGCCACCCTGCCCGGCGAAAGCGTCAAGGCCACGCCAGCAGAGGCCGCATTACCGAGTGCCAGTACGGTGGCCGCATCTGCAACTTCTGCAACTTCGGCAACTTCACCCGCAACCTCGACACCTTCGGTTGCCAAGCCCGTGCAGAGTTCCAAGAGTGCGCCGGCAGCTCCTCAGTTGCAACGAAACGCTGCTACGCCGTTCGTGCAAGAAGGGCCTGCCAAACCGGCCTTTGCTTGGAAGACTTTGTCCGATTTCATTGGTGCTGAAAAAGCGCAACTGATGAACACCTTTGTCACAGCGGAAGTGAACACTTTTGAGGCCAACCAGGTGCATTTGTTGCAGCGTCTGAAAAGTAAGTGGGATGCGGCTGCACAAGGCCGATTTACCGTGCTGCATTTTGGCGACTCTCATGTTCAAGGGGGACATGCAGCGCTAATTGCGCGTCACAGATGGCAGCAGATGGTGGGCAGTGCCGGTCGCGGCATGGTCTTTCCTTATGCCATTGCCAAAACGTATTCTCAAAATGATTACAGATCCAGTTTCGAGGGTGAGTGGGTCACTGCTAACAGCATTCAGGTGTATCCCAAAATGCCTTTGGGGGTGTCCGGTTTTGTGGCACGCACCAGCAGTCCTCAATCAGCGTTCACACTGCAATTCAACCAGCAGTTTGAACCTGGTGACAAAGTGCTGAAATTTTTTTATCGTGCCTCTTCAGCAACCTACCAACTACGCATGCAATCAGGCGACTTGTTGTTGGAGAGTGAGTTGCAAGGCGAAGAGGGATGGCGGGGAGGAACACAGATGATCGAGATTGCCGTGCCTCAATTGTTTGACACCATCCGTTTCGAAATTTCCAACTCCGATGCCAAACCCGAGGACACTTTTGAGTTCTATGGCGTGAGCATTGAGAACAAGACCTCCGGTGTCATTTATCACAACCTGGGCGTGGGTGGGGCCGCTTATGCGGCCTTGCGCTCGCAAGCTTATTTTGAATCGCAGTCCAAAGCACTGGCCCCCGATTTGGTGATCTTGGATTGGGGAACCAACGATCTGCTTTACAAAAATACAGTGCCAGATCAGATGGAGGCCACCGTTGTGGAAACCATCCGCAAAGTTCGGGCAGAACACCCAGACGCCCTCATTTTGCTGACCAGTGTGCAAGACACCTACTTTCGCAAACAGCCCATCACCGCGACTTGGGAATTTGCTAAATTAATTCGCCGTTTGGCCAAAGAAAACGATTGCTTGCTGTACGACTGGTACCGTGTCGCCGGCGGATCAGACGCCATGCGTTCTTGGTATGCATATGGCTTAGCACAGCCCGACCATGTCCATTTGAGTGCCACCGGTTACGCCATCAAGGGCGAATTGTTGGCGCAAGCCATGCTCAATGCACTGAATTGGCAAAAAAACAACCCGTATAAAAACAGTTTGTGGTCGGACGCTCAGCAAGCTGAATTACCCGGATCAGTTTCAGCGTGGCTGAAGGCCTTGAAACCCTTTCAGAGCCGCCCCGATCTAATTCGTTCGAGAGCCCCTGGCAAGGGCAAAGGTGCAGAAGTCGCTGCCAAGTCGGTCCATCGCAAAGGGGCAAAAGCGACTCAGCGAAAACCAAAGCTTCGACCAAGTCTGCTCAAGTCAAGTGAACCAATTAGGCCCAATCGGCAATAACAGCAAAGTCCAAATCCAGCAATCCCAAAAAGCTGAAGTTAGTGGACTTAGTTCCATCACTTTGGTACAGCAGGGAGCGGACAGGTCACTGCGAATGAAGCCGACGCGGCGAAAGGCTCAAGGCAAGTGCTGGAATCGCATCAGTCTGGCACTTTATCAGGGCACGATCGTTCCCATCGAATCTTGCTCAGATGGTTGGTGTAACCTTCCTTGGCGTACCGGATACTTCTTAAAAACGCGCTGTAATCTTTGTGTTCGCCCGCTCGGTAATTTTTGTCTTGCCACGCTTTGTAATAGGCCACGCTATCTTTCCAATCGTCAAAGACCATATAAGTGGTTTTGCGAAAGCCAAACAGGTTATGCCGTTTCATCAGAAAAGGGGCCCGCATCCAGCCTGTTTCCAAAATAGCTTGGCGTATGACGGTCTCGGGTTGTTGAATGTTCAACCTGCAAATTTCTAAAAAAACCGCTTCCACCAATTCGCTGTCGATCTTGCCCGAGGGGTTCGACTGAGCTATGGTCACTTGTAAAGGGGCCACCAAACACAAAACTGCCAACAGAAGTCGCTTCAAATCCCACATGAGAAAGCTCCGGTGCTTGATGCCGCCTTGTTAGTGAAGATGCTCAACCCAAAGGCTGGGTCGGTGCAAATCACCAACAGCAGAAAGATTGTTCGAATTTTTGTGTTAACGAGTTAAGAGTCATTGCTGAGGGACCAAGTCATAAAACTCAATAGTAACCGATTCAGCGCATCCTTCCTATCCCTAATCGGCTTGTTCCATTTCTGGCTAAGGAAGCTCTGCAAAAGTCATCGTATCGCCTAACTTAAACGTTATATCTTCATGAAACAAACCACCTTCGCCTCCACCGGATTTGAATTGGTTACCAAGAGAACACGCAAGCGTGAGTTTCTCGACGAGATGAATCTTGTTGTGCCTTGGACGGAGTTGACTGGCTTGATCCAGCCCTTTGCGCCTGCAAGCAAAACGGGGCGCCCACCTTTTCCCATTGCCACAATGCTTCGCAT
>Ga0214919_10001316_pt1 | contig 40986 bp, 48 predicted proteins | sample LL1503_MetaG_FD_177994 | JGI IMG/M metagenome (GOLD analysis project Ga0214919, IMG submission 177994) | Freshwater microbial communities from Lake Lanier, Atlanta, Georgia, United States - LL-1503 | ecosystem: Environmental > Aquatic > Freshwater > Lake | place: USA: Georgia | collected...
ATGGGCGAATTTTATTTTTTAAATTATATTACAGGGTCACGTAATAAAAAGTTTACACCCTATCTTGGTTTTGGGGTTGGGTATTTGCATAATTTGGATACCATACGTAACAATAATACCAGTGTTGCTAGTCTTTCTACTGATGATGTGTTAAATGGCAAACAAAAGCAATCGGCGCTGAATTTAACTTTACCATTGAACCTGGGTTTTAAATTTAATGTTTATCGCAGATTCAATATTTTAGCCGAAGCTACTTACAGATATACTTCCACAGATAAGCTTGATTTCATAGACGGCAATTCCACCCCTGCAACCTCGGTTGCCCCTTTTGGGTATCAAGGTAGTGCTAGTGGTAATGACCGTTTTTTTACAGCAAAATTGGGTATTTCTTATTCCTTCAATAATATATACGGGATTGCACAATACAAACCCAAGAAAAGCATCGGGTTATTCAATAGGTTTAAACGAAAATAACCTTGGATTCGATTAATTTTGCAGTATGGACAACTTGGATTTAAATAGATTACCTAAGCATATCGCCATTATTATGGATGGTAATGGACGATGGGCGCAAGAAAAAGGACAGGATCGACTTTATGGGCATTTTCATGGGGTGCAAAGTGTTCGCAATATTGTGGAAGCGGCTTCAGAAATAGGCATAAAATACCTCACTTTATATGCATTTAGTACTGAAAATTGGGACAGGCCAGCAGCCGAGGTGGCAGGCCTAATGAGTCTATTTGTAGACACCATCGCCAAGGAAGTACCTGATTTGCATAAAAACAACATCAAATTGCACTTTATTGGGAATCTTTCTTTGTTACCAGATGACGCCAAAGCAGCCTTACAAAATGCGACCCAAACCACCGCTAATAATACTGGGTTAGAACTAATCATTGCGCTTAGCTATAGTAGCAGGTGGGAGCTTATCCAAGCGATAAAAAACATCGCCGAAAAGGTACAAACTGGGCAAATGCAGCCTGAGGATATCCAGGAGGCCACTTTGGAGGCAGCCCTTTCTACCAGTGCATTTCCGGACCCAGAGCTCATGATTCGTACCAGTGGCGAATACCGAATTAGCAACTTTTTATTATACCAGCTAGCCTACGCTGAATTGTACTTTACGGAGACCCGTTGGCCCGATTTTCGCAAGAAAGATTTGATAGAGGCCATCCTCGATTTCCAATCTAGAGAGCGCAGATTTGGGAAAACCAGCCTGCAAGTACAAACAAATGAGTAAAAAAATTAATATAACTATTTTACGGTTTTAACAAAGACTTTGAAATATTACGAGTAATTTGCGACACTTTTAAAATTATAAATGTAGCCCCTTTGCAGATGCAGAAATATTTTCCATTTTATATAGGATCTTTATTGGTTCTTTTTTTATCCTCGACTTCTTTTGCCCAGGTGGCACCCGTGAAGGATTCAGTTTCACAGATTAATGTTAAACTCCTTAATATTTTTAATCAAAAAAACCCTGCCAAATACAAAATTCGGGACATTAAAGTGGTGGGAGATGTTGAATATGATGAGAATTTATTATTGTCCCTTTCTACCTTAAATATTGGGGACGAAGTATCAATTCCTGGAGGTGATAATTTTGCTAAGGCCATCCATAAATTAATGGATCAAAATTACTTTAGTGATGTGAGCATTTATATTACAGACTTGGTGAATAATGAAATTGATGTTGAAATTAATGTAGTCGAAAGACCAAGATTATCTAAGTTTAATTTTTTAGGGGTTAAAAAATCAGAAACTGATGAATTGTCTGGTAAAACTGGTTTAACCCCGAATAGGGTTATTACTGAAAACATGAAAATCACTGCAGTTGAAGGGATTAAAAAGTTTTTTGCAGAAAAAGGTTTTCAGGATGCAAAAGTGACCATCATAGAAAAAAAGGACGCATCTAAAAAGAATAGTTTGTTATTGGATTTTAAAGTGGATCGTGGTCCGAAAGTGCGTATTAATAATATCAATTTTGGTGGCAATTTAGTGGACGAAGTTAAACTGAAGAAAAGTTTAAAGGAAGTGCATGAAAAATCTAGAATGACCCTTTTCCCTGTGTACGACAAACCAGTGATTGTAAAAACAACACCGTATACTTTTGAACAGTACATGGCTGAAAAAGGGTATTTAACTTTTACTAAAACTAGAAAGATTTTAAATCCTTATGTGCGTTTTAAATTGTCTTCTTCAAAATATAGCGAGAAAAAATTTGATGAGAGTCGAGATAATTTATTGAACTATTATAACTCTTTAGGGTTTCGTGACGCCGTAATAGAAAAGGATACACTTTATCATAATGCAGTAGGTAATTTAAATATTGATATTCAATTAAAGGAAGGGCGTAAGTATTTTTTTGGAAATATTACTTGGAGAGGAAATACCAAATACCCCGACTCCCTATTGACTAGTATTTTAAATATCAAAAAAGGAGAAATTTATAACCGCGAAATATTATATAATAAATTAGGAAAAACACAAACAGCGGAAGGGGGAGATGTGAGTGGCTTGTATCAAGATGATGGGTATTTATTTTTTAATGTTGACCCTATTGAAACTGCGGTGTATAATGATACCATCGATTTTGAAATAAGAATGAGAGAAGGACCACAAGCGACTATTAAAACAGTTCGTATTGCTGGTAATGAAAAAACAAAGGACTTTGTAATTCGTCGTGAAATTAGAACCATACCAGGTGATAAATTTAGTCGTACTTTATTGATTCGTTCTCAAAGAGAAATTTCACAGTTAAATTATTTTGACCAAGAAAAAATTAAAATTGATCCTGTACCAAATCCAGAAGATGGTACGGTAGATATTAATTATGGTGTGGAAGAAAAATCAAGTGACCAATTAGAATTAAGTGCAGGTTGGGGTGGCTATATCGGACTTACAGGTACTTTAGGTATTACTTTTAATAATTTCTCCTCTAAGAACTTCTTTAAAAAATCGGCTTGGGATCCCTTACCTATGGGGGATGGACAAAAATTAAGTTTGCGGATTCAAAGTAATGGTAAGGCATTCCGTTCAACGAATTTTTCATTTACGGAACCTTGGTTTGGCGGCATTAAGAGAAATACTTTAACAGTAAGTGTATATAATACGAAGTATGGTCAAACCTACGATATGCAAACGGGTATGTATAATCCAAATGCAGCTGATGCGCGTTATATTTCTACCACAGGTGCTACTGTTTCCTTTGGACGTCAGTTGCAATGGCCTGATGATTATTTCTCCTTAAGCACGGGCATTAACTATACACGCTATACTTTAAAAGATTACGCAATTGATCCTTATAATTTACCTAATTTCTCCAATGGTAATGTAAACAATGTCAACTTCAGGGTTGCTTTACAAAGAACCTCCATTGATCAACCTACTTTCCCAAGAACAGGTTCTACTTTTTTATTGAGTGCGCAATTAACACCGCCTTATTCTTTATTTGATCCCAACTTTGGAAAAAGAGAAAACCCGTATCAATTATTAGAATATCATAAGTGGCGTTTTAATGGGGAGTGGTTTGTGCCATTAGGTAAACCAGCTGGGGAAGAACATAATAAACAATTTGTATTACGCTTTGCTGCTAAGTACGGGTTTCTTGGACGTTATAATACGAATCTTGCTATTTCTCCTTTTGAAAGATTCCAATTAGGGGATGCGGGATTAAGTAATCAATTTGCATTATTAGGATATGATATTATTGCACAAAGAGGTTATCCTGTGTATGAAACATCCAATCCAAAAGTTAATCCTGACCAACAATCAGCGCGTCAACATTTTACCATTTTTAATAAATATGCTGTTGAAATTAGATATCCATTAAGTTTGGCTGCTAGTAGTACTATTTATGCATTGGGCTTTTTTGAAGCAGCGAATGGATGGTATAGCATGAAGGAATACAATCCATTTAACCTGCGTCGTTCTGTAGGTTTGGGTATGCGTTTTTATCTTCCCATGTTTGGACTATTGGGATTTGATTATGGTATTGGTTTAGATCGATTAAATGGTACCAACTCATTAAAAGATGCAGGTAGGTTTACATTTATGCTAGGTTTTGAACCAGAATAGTCACTTAGTCAAAAAGTAAAGTAATTTTTCATTTTGTTATTTAAATTATAGCTTATGCAATTCAATAAAGTTTTTTTTGTTTTAGCCATCGCCATTTTGACGTCATTTTCAGTAAATGCGCAAACAAAATATGCGATCATCAATACCAAGTATATTTTAGATAAAATTCCAGAATATAAGGAAGCGGATAAAAAATTAAAGGCATTAGGCGATCAATGGCAACAAGAAATTGATCAAAAGCAAATGACACTCGATAAAATGTACAAAAATTATGAGGCTGAGCAGTTTATGCTTTCTGATGACCTAAAGAAAAAAAGAGAAGATGAGCTTTTTGTGAAAGAAAAGGAGCTTAGGGACCTTCAAAAGAAACGTTTTGGATATGAGGGGGATTTGTTTAAGGAACGCCAAAAAATGGTTAAACCCATTCAAGATAAAGTGTATAATGCAGTCCAAAAACTAGCTACTGCTAGGGGATATGACTTCATTTTAGATAAAAGTGAAGGAATTACCATTATATTTGCAGACCCGAAACTGGACAAAAGTGACGATGTTTTGAAGGAATTGGGTATTAATAATTAAGAAAAATAAATAGATTTTTTAAAAAAACAATTAGATATGAAAAAAGGTTTTTTATTTGCAGCCATTTTATTAGTTGCAGCTTCATTTAGCAACACAGCATCTGCACAGGTTAAAATTGGTTATTTTGATGATCAAAGCGTCATTGCTTTATTCCCTGGTATCCAAGAAAAATTAGATACTGTTCTTAAATCTTACGCACAAGATTCTTTACAAGATGAGTATAATTATACTTTAAAGGATTATCAAGTTAAAGATAGTATCTACAAAAGAGATTCTGCAGATTTGTCTAAGCGTCCAAAGGCGTTACAAATGGCAACTGACGATTTAAATCGTTTAAAATACAAGTTGATCAACTGGCAACAATACCAACAACAATCTATGGAGCAAAAACAAGAATCATTGTTAATGCCTTACAGACAAAAAATTGCTACAGCATTAGGCGAAGTTGTTACTGAGCAAAAATATACTATGGTATTAAAAGCAGAATCTTTGTCTCCTTACACACAACCTTCGATCGTTGACAATTTAACCATTCGTGTTGCGATGAAGTTAAAATTGCCTTTACCAAAGGAAATTGAAGATGCATTTAAAGCAGCTACAGGTGGTGCTCCAGCAGCAAAGCCAGCAGCAGCAGCTAAAAAAGGATAATATTTTAAATATATTTTACCAAGAACCTCGTTGTTTACAACGAGGTTCTTTAGTTTTACGCAATAAAATAAATATATGTCTACTGCGCCAATTGGTGTTTTTGATAGTGGTTATGGTGGGCTCACTATTTTAAAGGAGCTCAAACATACTTTACCTCAGTATGATTATATCTATTTGGGAGATAATGCGCGTGCCCCTTATGGTCCTCGATCCTATGATACGGTATATCAATACACCCTTGAAGCAGTCAATTGGTTTTTTAATCAAGGCTGTTCCTTGGTGATCTTGGCATGCAATACGGCATCGGCAAAAGCACTTCGTACCATCCAGCAAAAGGATTTACCAAAGATGGCCCCCGACAAAAGGGTATTAGGTGTGATCAGACCCACCACTGAAATTTTAGGCAATTTTTCAAACACCCATCAAGTTGGAATTTTAGGAACATTGGGCACCATACAAAGTGACAGTTATCCCATTGAACTGGCTAAATTCTTTCCTGATTTGAAAGTTTTTCAACAAGCCTGTCCTTTATGGGTACCCTTAATTGAGAACGGAGAACAGGATAAACCTGGCGCAGACTATTTTGTGAAATCTTACTTGGATCAACTTTTTTCTCAATCCGCAGACATTGATACCCTTTTACTAGCATGTACTCATTATCCCTTATTAGCGGACAAAATAAGGGCTTATATGCCCAAGGGGGTAAATATAGTAACACAAGGGGCTATAGTGGCTAAAAGTCTTGCTAAATACCTTGAAAGCCATCCTGATTTAGCCCAAAAATGTAGTCAATCCGGACAACTTAGTTTTTACACTACCGACAACCCACAAGCCTTTGAATTGCAGGCCAGCACCTTTTTTGGACAAAAAATTGCTGCAAAACATACAGATTTAGCTTAAAAAATAAAAAAATACCCTATTTTTGCCGTCCTTTCACAGGTAGTGGTATGGTGACTGCTATTAGGAACAGGACGAAAACGAAAATTTAAGTACAGAAAAGAAAAAAATTTAAGACATACTATGAAACGTACATTCCAACCACATAAGCGTCGTCGTAAATCTGTTCACGGATTCCGTCAACGTATGGAAACAGCTAATGGTCGTAAAGTATTAGCAAGCCGCCGAAAGAAAGGACGTAAAAAACTTACAGTATCAAGTGAAAAAGGATTGAAATAAATTCATTGTAGGATTTCCTTCATTCACTCGAAATTCAATAATTTTAAAGTCCTTCCCGAAATTCGGGAAGGACTTTTTTAATGCCTATATTTAATCTGTTGTCTAAAAATTTTACATACCAAAAAAAGGATAAGCTCAAAAGCCGAAAGCAAATGCAATTTTTGTTTTCGAAAGGAACTGCAATCACCATGCATCCTATCCGATTGTTGTATACCATTGAAAAGGGGGAAGCAGGAATTTTTCCGAATGGATTACTGCAAGCTGGGGTGGGTGCGCCCAGTCGACAATTTAGAAAAGCGGTACAACGCAATAAAGTAAAAAGATTATTACGTGAAGGCTACCGATTAGAAAAACCAAATTTTACGAATAGTATAAACTTAACAAACACGCGACTCAATTTATTTTTTTTATATCTAGATGCGCATGTGCAAACCCAGCAACAAATTCAAGCTACGATTAATTTGATTTTGCAAAAACTAGCAGATAAGTTAAAATCAAGTGTTGTATGAGTAAGCGTTACAATAATATTGACATTATAGGTTTGATAAAAAAAATAAGTGCCTTTCCATTTATTATTTTAATTCGGTTTTATCAATTAGTATTGTCACCTTATTTGGGTGGCAGCAAATGTCGGTTTACCCCAACCTGTTCTCAATACACCGCCACCGCTATTGAAAAGTATGGCCCAATTAAAGGAATATTTTTAGGGATGAAACGAATAAGTAAGTGTCGGCCTGGTGGGGGACATGGATTTGATCCTGTTCCATAAAAAAATCCCAAAGCGGTTAACTTTGGGATTTTTAAATAAGTGGATACTCCACCGAATTTCAATTTTATTTCGCAGCAGCAAAACGATCAGCAACGACTGACCAGTTCACTACATTCCAAAAAGCAGCTAAATAATCTGCTCTTCTGTTTTGATATTTTAAGTAGTAAGCGTGTTCCCAAACATCTGCGCCTAATAATGGGGCACCTTTAACATCTGCAACATCCATTAATGGATTGTCTTGGTTGGGTGTTGAACTTACTTCTAATTTTCCGTCCTTTACAATTAACCAAGCCCAGCCACTTCCAAAACGTGTCATACCTGCAGCAGCAAATTTTTCTTTGAATGCATCAAAGCTTCCAAACGAAGCAGTGATCGCATCACCCAAAGCGCCTGTTGGTGTACCGCCAGCATTAGGTGCTAAGCTAGCCCAAAAGAAACTGTGGTTCCAATGTCCACCACCATTATTACGGACTGCAGGGCTGATAGTTCCAGCTACTGCTACTAATTCTTCCAAAGTTTTTCCTTCGTTAGGCGTTCCAGCTATTGCTTTATTTAAATTGTCTACATAAGCTTGATGGTGTTTACCATGATGAATTTGCATGGTTAAGGTATCAAAATGTGGCTCTAAAGCTTCGTGTGCGTAGGGTAACGCTGGTAAAGTAAATGACATATTTTTTATTTTATTGTTTCTTGAATGAGGGACAAAATTACACCGCTTTCCACTGATTTAAGCGAACACCGGGCATTTTTTCTTAAATAGTAAGTTTCCCATTGGTTAAAGCGAGTGTCAGGATTTTTTAAATAGTGTATTAGTTATGAAATTGAGCTAAAATTAGAACCAGGTAGTCGACTTCAGTTCTTGCTGCGGAGGCCTACTGTTTGCTAATTTTTACAAACGAAATTAATGAAACTATCTCTTTGCTTTAAAAAATGCCTGCATGAGTGCGGCACATTCTTCTTGTAAAATACCCCCTTCAATAGTCGTGGATGGGTGGAATGGATTTTTTTCAGTCACACGACGGTAACTATTTTTTTCATCATAGGCCCCAAAAACGATATGGCCAATTTTATTCCAATATAAAGCGCCGGCACACATAAGGCAGGGCTCTAGGGTTACATATAAGGTGGCCTGTGGTAAATATTTGGATTGTAAATTTTCACAAGCACTGCTGATGGCTAAAATTTCAGCATGTGCCGTCACGTCTTTTAATAACTGAACTTGATTATAACCTTTTGCGATGACTTGACCGTTCATTACAATGACTGCACCAACAGGAACTTCATCTTCGTCAAAGGCCCTCTGCGCTTGCGAGAGGGCCTGACGCATAAATGATTCATGGACGTTATTCACAAAAATGATTAAAGTCTTTTGATTTGAATATTTCTGTAGTACACATTATTGCCATGATCTTGTAAGGCTATATGTCCACTAAATACTTTTCCAAAATCAGGAGATTCCTTTTTTGAAAACTTGCTATTTTTAATTAATTCTTTCCAGCTGTCGTCACCGATAGTTGTAGTTGCTGTTGTAACGCCATTTAATTTTAAAACCAAAGTGCCTTTTTGAACAATGATTTCCGCTTTATTCCACTCGCCAACCGGTTTTACTGCATCATCTGGTCCAGCGATTAAATCGTACAAGTTTCCAGCTCTGTGTTTTACAATTTTACCATCGCTATGGCCTTCATTGTCGAGTACTTGCATTTCTGGTCCAGTATACCAAAGGTTTTTATATTTTGCTTTGTCATCTTGTGCAAAAAAGATGACACCACTGTTTCCGTTTTTTGAAATTTTCCATTCTAATTTTAAATGAAAATCATCAAAACTTTCATCTGTGGTAATATCGCCGCGACCTTCTTTTGTACTAGCATCTAAAAAAAGTACCCCGTCTTCTGCTTTCCAAGCTTGGCCTGCAGTAGTTTCACCATAGGTATGCCATCCTTTGGTTGTTTTTCCGTCGAATAAAGGTGTCCACTTCTTTTTTTGTGCTATTGTTTGAACACAAATAAATAACACTAATGAGGAAAGTACAATTGATTTTAATTTCATTTTTTTATTTTTACGATTATTACTAACTAATTATTTTTTCAACAACATAATATATTTCACCATGGCTATTGCATCTTCTTCTTTCACTTGTGGGTGCGGTGTCATTGGTATTGCGCCCCAAACGCCACTGCCGCCACTGATTACTTTTCCAGCCAACATCTTAATATTACTTTCTGTTGCCTCATATTTTGCAGCTACATCTTTATACGCCGGGCCAATTAGTTTTTCACTTGTTTTATGACAAGTCAAACAGTCACTACCTGCAACTAATGCCAAACCTTTTTGATAATCAGGATTTTCAGATAATGGTTTTGGTGCTGCTACCACTGCTTTTACTTCAGTAGTCGCTGTTGCATCCATTGTCCCTTCTTTTTTTTCTCCACCACCACATGCAGCTAACACTATTACTGCTGACATAATTCCTAACACCTTTTTCATACGCTTTTTTATTTAATGATTAATTGATTTAATTATATACCTAAAATTTTCTTGTTAAATGCTTCATCTGATCCTGTATTTGCAAAGTCATCAAAAGCTTTTTCTGTTACTTGAATAATATTATTTTTAATAAATACGGCACCTTCTGCTGCACCCACTTCCGGATGCTTAATGGCGCACTCCCATTCCATCACAGCCCAACCCTTAAAATCATAAGCAGCAAGTTTGCTGAAAATATTTTTAAAATCAACTTGGCCATCTCCCAATGATCTAAATCTACCTGCGCGGTCAATCCAGTTTTGATAACCACCATAAACACCTTGTTTCGCTGTTGGATTAAATTCTGCATCTTTTACATGGAACATTTTTATGCGCTCATGAAATGCATCAATGTATCCTAAGTAATCCATGCATTGTAAAACAAAATGGGATGGATCATATAGTAAACAGGCACGTGGATGTTGGTTGACCTTATCTAAAAACATTTCATATGTAACACCATCATGCAAATCCTCGCCAGGATGTATTTCATAACAAACATCTACACCCACTTTATCAAACTCATTTAAAATCGGTAACCATCTTTTTGCTAATTCTGTAAATCCGGTTTCCACCAAACCTGCTGGACGTTGTGGCCAAGGATACACTGTGTGCCATAATAATGCACCACTAAATGTTGCGTGTGCATTTAATCCTAAATTTTGGGAAGCCTTCGCAGCATATTTTAATTGTTGTATCGCCCATTCAGTTCTTGCTTTTGAATTACCATGCACTTCCTTGGGTGCAAATCCGTCAAATTGTGCATCATAGGCGGGATGAACTGCTATCAGTTGTCCTTGTAAGTGTGTAGACAGCTCCGTGATTTCCATGCCAGCACTTGCTACAATACCTTTGATTTCATCCGCATAAGTTTTGCTTTCAGCAGCCTTTTGTAAATCAATACATCTTGCATCCCAACTAGGAATTTGAACGCCTTTGAATCCTAAGGAAGCTGCCCATTTGCAAATACTTTCCAAAGAATTAAATGGCGCAACATCACCCATAAATTGCGCTAAAAATATTCCAGGTCCTTTTATTGTGGTCATTCTATTTGTTTTAATAAGTCGTGAATTTCAACTTTTTTTATAAAATATAAGGGGTCCATTTCACATCCGATTGTGATGATGCAACCACATTATCAATAAACGCCATACCTCTTAACCCATCTTCAATGCCAGGAAAATCAAGCATCTCTGGGGTTGGCGTGGTGCCATCTATTTTACATCCAAGGGTTAATGCAAAGTTTCTATAAATATTTGCGAATGCTTCCAAGTATCCTTCTGGATGTCCGCCTGGGGTACGACAATTATGAATTGCAGTAGGAGATAAATGAGCGCCATAGTTTCCACCCGCCCTATAAACCTGGGTAGGTTGATCATACCATTTTACCAATAAAGTATTGGGTTCGTGTTGTGCCCATTCGATACCGCCATGTTCCCCATATACCCTTATTTTTAAAGCATTTTCTTCACCCGCTGCTACCTGTGATGCCATTAAAACTCCTTTAGCACCATTGTCAAACTTCAACATGACTGCGCCATCATCATCTAATAAGCGGCCTTCCACCATGGTATTTAACTCAGCACATACATCTGTAATTTTTGCACCAGTAATATATTCAGCTAAATGCGCAGCATGGGTTCCAATATCGCCCATCACTGAACTTTTTCCTGATTTTTTTGGGTCCGTTCTCCAAGCAGCTTGTGCATTTCCTTCGCGTTCAGATAATTTACTTAACCAACCTTGTGGGTACTCCACCCAAATTTTTCTAATTTTTCCAAACTTACCCTCTTTGACCATTGCCTTTGCTTGCTTGACCATTGGGTATCCAGAATAAGTGTGCGTTAAACAAAGCGTTAAGCCAGTTTCATCTAATTTTTGTTTTAATTGTTTTGCTTCATCTAATGAAAATGTAATTGGCTTTTCAATCACCACATGAAAACCATATTCTAAGGCCATCATTGCAGGTGCAAAGTGGGCAAAGTTGGGTGTTACAATCGTTACAAAATCGATGCGTTCGTTTGCAGGCAGGCTTGCTTCCTTCTTAATCATTTCTTCATAAGTCAAGTAAGTTCTATCCTTTGGTAAAAATAATGCCTCACCTGATGCCACTGCTGTTTCAGGATTAATGCTTAATGCACCTGCACTTACTTCAATTAATCCATCCATATTGGCAGCCAATCGGTGAATTGCACCTATAAAAGCGTCTTTTCCGCCACCCACCATGCCCATGCGTAATTTTCGATTCATATTTGAATTTTTTATGCTTTTGTATAAATTAAAAATCCATTTTTATACGATGGATTATAACCCTAGCAATTTCCTTATAATTTCGCAAAAAACCCCCATTTTTAACTTAAAACTTTATAAAAAGCAGGAAAAAAAAATTATATTTATCAAGTCATAAATTCTAGGAACTTATATAATATTTTGTAATGTCATCTAATGTGAATAGGCGTCAAATTTTAAAACAAGTAATCACTGGGTCTGCTGCTTTGGCAACAGGCGTTGTGGTTCCTTCAAATTTAATTGCATCCGTGAAACAAGGACTTCAAAACGATAACGAACCCCTTTCTCTAAAAGGAAAAATTAACCATTCTGCTTGCAGGTGGTGTTATAGTCAATATCCTATTGCAGAATTAGCTAAAAATTTTAAAGCAATGGGCATGGTTGGGATGGATTTGGTAGGACCTTCCGAATGGCATGTGCTCAAGGAAAATAATTTAGTGTCCACCATGTGCAATGGTGCTGAGATAAGTTTGACCAAAGGATTTAATGACCCAAGTTATCATGCTACCTTGGTGAATAATTATACGGATCATATTAACTATGTTGCTGATGCAGGGTATACCAATTTAATTTGTTTTTCAGGAAATAGAAAGGGCATGGATGATGAAACTGGATTAAACAACTGTGCGACTGGATTAAAAAAAATAATGGCCTTGGCTGAAAAAAGAGGGGTCATGATTCAGATGGAGTTATTAAATTCAAAAGTAGATCATAAGGATTATATGTGTGACAAATCCGTATGGGGTGTAGAATTGTGTAAGCGAATAGGGTCACCTAATTTTAAATTATTGTTTGATATTTATCATATGCAAATTGATGAAGGAGATGTTATACGTACCATCAATGCAAATCATGCATATTATGGGCACTACCATACAGGTGGTGTGCCAGGTCGTAATGAAATTGACGAGCGTCAAGAATTATATTATCCTGCAATAATGCGTGCGATTGTTGCCACTGGATTTAAGGGTTATGTGGCACAAGAATTTATTCCTTCAGATAAAGATCCAATGACATCACTTAAAAAGGCTATTGAAATTTGTGATATTTAAAAATAATTAACACGATTAAATTTATATTTTATGATGAACAGACGTGAAGCATTATCAAGAGTAGCCCTTATTATGGGTGGAACCGTTTTAGGCGCGGAAGCATTTTTATCAGGATGTACCACTGCAAAAACAGGATTGGTTTTTTCTGCGGAAGACATTGCATTCTTAAATGAAGTGGGAGAAGTAATTATTCCTGCAACCAATACACCTGGTGCTAAGGAAGCCAAAGTGGGAGAGTTTATGTCAGTAATGGTGCGCGATTGTTATGATGAAAAAAATCAAACTATATTCATGGAAGGCATGCGTGAATTACAGTTTAAGGAAGCCAAAGCTAAAATTGGTAAATCCTTTATGGAAGCAAATGCACAAGAGCGTCATGATTTAATTAGTGCACTTGATAAGGAAGTGCAAGCAAATAAAGAAGCTAAAAAAGCAAACCCAGATAAAAAATCAGCGAACGAAAAACATTATTTTACCATGATCAAGGAGTTAACGCTGACTGGATTTTTTACATCAGAAGTAGGCGCAACAAAAGCGCTTCGTTATGTGGCTATTCCTGGAAGGTATGAAGGTTGTGTTCCTTATACGAAAGGGGATAAAGCCTGGGCTTAAAAATATTTTCGCAGCAGTTTGTAGGTACAAAAATTTTATAGGAATTATAATATTACATCAAATTTCATTTTTAACAAGAGTCAATTACCATTTTAATTTATTACATGTCAAATTCAAGAAGAAGTTTTTTACGAAACACAGCTTTGGCTGGTTTAGCTTTGGGTACACCATTCAGCAAGGAGTTATTTGCAATGGCGCAAAAGAAAAATAAGTTTGGGATTCAGTTATGGACAGTGAAGGAAGCGTTGGCTAAAGATCCTGTTGCAGTGTTAAAACATTTATCTAATTGTGGATACAAACAAATTGAAAGTTTTGAGGGTGCTAAGGGGATGTTCTGGGGTATGAAAAATACAGAGTTTAAAAAACTGATGGATGATTTGGGCATGAATATGGTGGCATCTCATTGCGATATTAGCAAGGAATTCGAACGAAAAGCTGCGGAAGCTGGTGAAATTGGGATGAAGTATTTAATATGCCCGCACAAAGGCGCACAAAAATCCATTGACAATTACAAACGCTTTGGAGATGAATTTAATAAGTGTGGGGAAATTTCCAATAAAAACGGCATTCGTTTTGCCTACCACAATCATGACTATTCTTTTAAAGCGATGGCAGGTGGAATGCCACAAGATGTGATGATGAATGGAACAGATGCTAATTTGGTAGATTTTGAAATGGACATTTATTGGGTTGTAGCTGCAGGTGCTGATCCGATTGCTTATCTAAAAAAATACCCAAATCGTTTTAAATTATGTCATGTAAAGGATTTGATAAAAACACCTACTGGGCATGAGTCATGTATATTGGGAAAGGGAACCATTGATTTTAAAAATATTTTAAATGTGGGTGCGCAAAATGGTTTAAAATTTCACATCATTGAGCAGGAAGCATATACTGGCACGACCGAATTAGATTGCGCTAGAGATAATGCAACTGCTTTCACCAATTTGAATTGGAGATAATTAAATTCGGTTTTGTTTTTTTAATTCAGATAAGGCATTGTATAGCGTATCTAAATTTGCAATGGTATTAAATGCATTGATGGAATAGCGCATATATACGTCATTCTCCTGACGCATAATTGGAATTTCAATTTTGTATTCGGTGAACAATGTCCTTTGTAATATTTCTGGTTCCTTGGTTTTGATGGGGATACTAATCATTTGCCCAATCCATTCATTGGTTAAGGGACTAATGGGTTTGGATTCTAGTAAATCATAAAAGCGTTGCGCATTGGCAAGCACCATGTCATGACATTCTTTTCGAATACTGATCCAATCATTTTCTGCCATAAATTTTACGCAAGCGGGAATGGTTAAAAATGCTGAAAAATCACGTGTGCCAATCATTTGGTGGTAATCCAAATAGGGAGAATGAGAAGGTTTTAATGCCTTGTAACCCCAGCTTACAATGAGCGGGTCACAAAGATGTTGCACTGATTTGTGCGCGTATAAAAAACTACTTCCTTTAGGCGCCATCATCCATTTATGACATGCACCTGTATAGAAATCGGCTTGTATTTCCGCTAAATTGAATGGAATATGACCTGGCACATGTGCGCCATCGACAATAGTGATCAATCCTTTTGATTTTGCTATTTCACAAACTTCTTTTACCGGAAAAATTAATCCAGTCGAACTGGTTATTTGACTAATAAATATTGCTTTTGTATTTGCAGTCACGCCTTCAAAAAAATCAGCAATGAATTTTTCCTTTGTTGTAATGGGCAGATTAATTTTTTGTCGACGATAAGTAGCGCCTGCTTTTTCACAATAAAAATTCCAGGTCCGATCGCAGGCACCATATTCAATGTCCGTTGTTAAAATTTCATCCCCCGATTTTAAAGGAAAATTTTTTGCAATCAAGTTAACGGCAAAAGAAGGATTGGTGACATACACTAAATCATCCTTATCTGCACAGCCAATATATTTTGCTAAAGCAGCTCTTGATTCTGCTAAATAGTTAACACCATCAAATGCAATAAATTGAACAGGTTCTGCTTCCAATACCCTTTGCCAATGTTGGTAATTTTCAAAAATAGGTTTTGGGGTTGCACCAAATGAACCAAAATTTAAAAATGTGATTGCTGGATTTAATAAAAATTGATCTTGAAAGTTTTTCATAAACTAAAATTTATAAGATAAGTGCGCAATGAATCGCATTGCGACATAACAACCAAGGATAAAGTTACCACTTAATCAGGGACATAAAAAACCCTTCCACTCATTTATAGTGAAAGGGTTTTCATTAAGGCGATTAAATTAGATACCTAAACTCCAACCATCACGGTAAGTTCGTTTAACGAATTGGTTTGCTTCGTCAAAGTTGGTGATCTTCATATTTGGTCCATCCCATAACAATTGAACGTTACGTCCTGGATAAATTATTTTTCCTTTTGCAGTTTTTTCTTGTGCTTTGATATCATAGCTACGAATTGCTAAGTTACCCATTAATACTGATTCAGTTAATGGTCCTGCAATATCAAAGTTAGAACTTAAGTTTTTAGCTAAATCGCTTCCTGGGCCTGCGATACAAGCTTCCACCCAAGCAGCATAGTGACCATCAGCGCCGCCTTTTACTAAATCAACGGTACTTGGAACCGTCGTTGTTTTTGTTAAACTAGTAGGTAATAATTGCGGATTCACACCATAAGTGCCTGCCATCATCTTGCCTTTAGTTCCTTCAAAAATGATACCGTTTCCGCCATCACCCATTTGCTCGTTAGGTCCTAATTCAGAAGGTCTTTCTGGTTGTATACCACCATCCATCCAATGCAATTTAATTTCAGTTTCTTTGTTTTTACCCTTATGCTTATTGAATTGTCCTCTGAAGGTTAAAATAATATGTGATCCCATTGGCGGACTATCTGGTGCATCCAATTTTTGCCAAGGTGCAGTGTATCTTGTTGCAATGCTACATTCAGCTGCCACTGGATAACCCAAACCTAATACTGCAAAACCTGGTGCCATAATATGACAAGCCATATCTCCTAAAGCGCCGGTTCCGTAATCCCACCAGCCTCTCCAGTTAAATGGTAATAAACCATCGAAATAATCTTTTTTAGGCGCAGTACCTAACCATAAATCAAAATCTAATTCAGCAGGAATGGAAGAAGGTGCTGCAGGACGTATTGCACCTTGTGGCCATACTGGACGATCCGTATAACAATAAACAGTATGCACATCTCCAATTAAACCTGCGTTGTACCAATCCTGTAACTTACGTACACCATCACCTGATGCACCTTGGTTACCCATTTGTGTTACTACATTATGTTTTCTTGCAGCTTCGGTCATCATTCTTGCCTCAAAAATATCATGCGCAATTGGCTTTTGAACATAAACGTGTTTGCCTAATTGCATTGCAGCCATTGCTTGTACTGCGTGCATATGGTCAGGAGTAGATACGGAACATGCATCAAAATATTTATGTTCTTTATCTAACATCTCTCTATAATCTTTATAGTATTTTGCTTTAGGATAGCGTTGACGACTTTTTACAGCTTGTCTGTCATCTACATCACACAAAAATGCGATATCTGCTTTTCCAGAATTGTAAAAATTGAATAAATCGCTTTCACCTTTTCCCCCGGATCCAATTCCGGCAACTTGTAATTTATCACTTGGCGCAATAAAACCTTTTCCTCCTAATACGTGTCTTGGGACAATATAGAAACCACCCATTGCAAGGGCTGAGTTTCTGATGAAATCTCGACGACTGTTATTTGATTTGTTCTTGGACATAGCAAACGGTTAATGGTTATAAAATCTTATTTTTTGAGTATGTTAAATTATATAAAAATTGGGATAATTTGAAATAATTTTTACCAATGAAGTTCCCTCCTAGGTTCGTTTGCCTAATTAAGCTTAAATTGCTTCATAATTTTATGCTATGACCTCAAATATCAATGCACTTAAGGACTATTTCAGTACAGGAGCCACCCAAAACTATGCCTTTAGATTACTACAATTAGAAAGGCTTAAAAAAGCAGTAATGGATTCGGAAAAAATATTATATGAAGCATTGTATGCCGATCTTAAAAAAACAGACGAAGATGCTTGGGCAACAGAGGTTGGATTTTTCTTAAGTGAATTAAATTATACCATTAAACATTTACAGGAGTGGATGCAACCCAAGTCAGTTGCGACTAATTTGGTCAATATGCCTTCCACAAGTTATACCATCCAAGAACCTTTGGGTGTGGTTTGTATCATCGCGCCTTGGAACTATCCATTTCAGTTGTTGTTTACTCCTTTGATTGGGGCTATTGCTGGTGGTAATTGTGCGGTATTAAAACCAAGTGAATTTGCACCAGCTACGGCAAAAGTGATGGGGAAAATAATAGCCGACTTATTTCCAGATAATTATATGCTTTATTTGGAAGGCGATGGCGCTACCGTATTACCTCCCTTATTAACCGAAAATAGGTTTGATCATATTTTTTATACAGGAAGCACCGCGGTTGGAAAAATAATTTATAAATACGCTGCGGAAAAATTAGTACCCGTTACTTTAGAATTAGGCGGTAAAAGTCCGGCGGTGATTACGGCCGATGCAAATTTAAGAGTGGCAGCGCGTCGTTTGGCCAGCCCTAAATTTTCTAATTGTGGACAAATGTGTATTGCGCCTGACTATATTTTAGTGCCCAGTGAATTAAAAGATAAATTAATTAAAGAATTGATAAAAGCCATTCAATCGTTTTATGGTGCAGATGCTGCAGCGTCTGAACATTATGGTAAAATTATCAATGACAAACAATGGTTGCGTATTACTAGCTATTTGTCGGAAGGGGAGATTGTTTATGGCGGAAAATCAAACAGAGAAAAATTATTTATTGAACCCACCATTATGATAGGCATTCAACCGGAAGCAAAAATAATGCAGGATGAAATTTTTGGCCCGATTCTTCCTATTCTTACTTATGCATCCAAGGAAGAAGCCTTGGCGATCATACAAAAAAATCCAAATCCGTTGGCATTTTATGTATTCACTGAAAACAAAGCGGATGAACAATATTGGTTAACCAATGTACCCTCTGGAGGTGCCTGTGTAAATAATGCAACCATGCATATTACCAACCATGATTTACCTTTTGGTGGTCGCGGTTATAGTGGCACTGGCGGTTATCATGGCAAGTTAAGTTTTGATACATTTACGCATACGAAGTCGGTATTAAAAACACCCACTTGGATTGATCCTAGTTTTAAATATCCGCCTTATAAAGGCAAGGCATGGTTGCTGAAAAGATTGATTGGGTAATAGAAGAATAAAAAAATTATTATTGCTTACCTGCCTGCGAAAATTGAATTATAATTGAAAAATAAAAAACATATCATGATTAAAGTTGCCATTGCTTTTGGAATATTAGTTTCTGCTGCTGTGTTAATGAAAAAAAAGGATATGTCCTATCGACAATCAATTTTGAAATCCATTTACCCTATGATTATGTGGTCAACGCATTCGAATGGTAAAAAGCAATCCTTGGAAAACAAAAATGGCGCTACACCAGCCATGTCTTTTTATGATTTAACCATGATTGCTATAGACGGAACCCCATTTAATTTTTCGAATTTAAAAGGCAAAAAAATAATGATTGTCAATACGGCAAGTGATTGCGGATATACTGGTCAATATGAAGCACTTGAAAAATTACAGCAACAATATAAGGAGCAATTAGTCGTGATTGGTTTCCCTGCGAATGATTTTAAGGAACAAGAAAAAAGTGACAACCAAAATATTGCTGCTTTCTGTAAAAAAAATTATGGGGTTAGTTTTCCATTAATGGAGAAGTCCATTGTGATTAAAAAGAACCATCAAAATTTGGTACACAAATGGTTATCAAACATGAGCCTGAATGGCTGGTGCAATCAGGAGCCTGCATGGAATTTTTGTAAATATTTAATCAATGAACAAGGCATATTGGTTAATTATTTCCCTATGACCATTGATCCCTTGGATCCTTCAGTGATTGCCGCTATTGAGAAAAAATAATTGTGCAATTATTGGGTTCAAAAAACCGACAGCGCGCTTAATTGAAATGTGCTAGCTTGTTTAATTAATAGGGCAATGCTCGTGGTAATTTTCTAAAACTATATGGCCTGATTCAATCAACATGTCCTTGTAAGTTTCTTTAATTTCATCCAAAATTGCTTCCACTTCCTTTGGATCAGTGATACGTACTAATTTATTTCGGTACTCTTTAATATTCGGTAAGCCCCTTAAATAATTTGCATAATGTCGACGCATTTCATTGATGCCTGCAATAGGGCCCTTCCATTCCATTGATTTTATCAAATGTTTGCGTGCTACTTCCACCCGTTCCTCAATGGTAGGATCGGCGCGCCTGGTTCCAGTTTCAACGAAATGTTTTATTTCTCTAAATATCCAAGGATAACCAATAGCAGCACGGCCAATCATAATACCATCCACACCATATCTGTTTTTATATTCTAATGCTTTTTCGGGGGAATTAATATCGCCATTTCCAAAAATGGGTATATGAATGCGTGGATCATTTTTTATTTCACCAATCAAAGTCCAATCCGCTTCTCCTTTATACATTTGTGTACGCGTGCGACCATGAATAGCTAAAGCTTTTATTCCTACATCCTGTAATCGCAATGCAACTTCATGTATATTTCTTGAACTATCATCCCAGCCCAATCTTGTTTTTACAGTAACGGGTAGGTTGGTACTTTTTACGACTGCCTCGGTCAATCGGACCATTAAATCTAAATCCTTTAATACCCCTGCACCTGCACCTTTGGTCACCACTTTTTTTACAGGGCAACCAAAATTAATATCAATTAAATCGGGATTGACCGTGTCAACAATTTTGGTACACATGGCCATCGCTTCTTCATCACCCCCAAATATTTGAATACCGATAGGGCGCTCGTAATCATAGATATCTAGTTTTTGCCTACTTTTAATTGCATCTCGGATTAAACCTTCACTACTGATAAATTCAGTATACATTAAGTCGGCGCCATTGTCCTTGCACACAGCTCTAAATGGAGGGTCACTTACATCCTCCATGGGCGCAAGTAAAAGCGGGAAATCGGGCAATACTATCGGACCTATTTTAACCATATGAATTCATTATCTTGCATCCTAGTGGATACGATTGCAAATGTACCAATAAAATGCTTTTACATGTCAAGTTCAGAAACTTCCATATTTGAAATGAGTCCCGGGCTAAAAATGGCCGTTTTTATTGGCTTATCTGGAATTAGCCTGATTTTAGGTGGGATGATTAGTTTTTCTATTGTTGCTGTCCTGTTGGATATCCCTTTTAGTGGACTACAATCTGCTTTATTACAGCCAAAAAATGCATCCATTGCACAATTTGCGAATGCATTGGCCTCTATTATTGCATTTGGCTTACCTGGTATTGCAGTTGCCTTTTTTAGTAAGAATAAATTAGTATCAGAATTAGGTTTCGCGCGCATTAAAAATTGGAACCAAATAGGACTTGTTATATTAATAGCGATCACTGGGTTGTTTTTAAGTGGGGCTTTAGGCGATTTGACCGAAAAAATTCCCACCCCCATTGCTTTAAAAAATTGGGCAACGCAAATGGAAGACCAATATAAAAAAGCGTTGTATGCCATGACACAAATGAAATCGGTCCTTGATTTATTGTTTGCCATCATTGCAGTAGCCGTGGTGCCTGCGATTGTGGAAGAATTATTTTTTAGGGCAAGCCTTCAAAAAATAATAATGGACTGGACTGGGAAACCTTATGTAGCAATTGTAGTGACTGCCGTTATATTTAGCGCCTTTCATTTTTCCTATTTTGGTTTTTTATCCCGCATGTCTTTAGGAATTATACTGGGCATTATTTATTACTATACAAAAACGATATGGCTGCCTATATTTATGCATTTCATCAATAATGGCATAGGCATAACTATTTTATATTTTGTCAGAAACGATTCAAAAAAAATGGATGCTGTCATTGATGGAAATCTTCCGTTTTATTGGGTGGTTCTTGCCCTATTTGTCATTATTACTTTGTGTAAAAAATTAAAAGAAACAACCACAGATGTCCAATTGGAAAAAAGTATTTAGTAGTAGTCAATTAGCAGTTGCGTCCATGGTTTCAGGTATTTTGATGGAACAACATATTCAAACAAATGTGTTAAATAAGATTGATTCTTCCTATGTATTTATTGGGGAGGTGGAAGTTTATGTGGCCGCAGCTGATTATGAAAATGCGCTACTCATTGTTAAAGATTTTCAAGTTTAATTTTTTTATAAATTTACAATTCAATAAAGAAGCGAGCAGCTTTGTATTCCTTAAACATTAAAAAATAAAAATTTATGGCGCTTAATTTTTCAGTTTTAAAAGTAAGGACTATTTCAGCAGTTATTTTTGCAGCAATTATGATTGGCGGAATTTTATGGAATCAATGGTCCTTTTTTGCTTTATTTACAATCATACAAATGGGTTGTTTGTTTGAATATCAAAAATTAATGCGCACCATTTTTCCTGAATATGCTTTTATTAATAAATTACATCAATGGGGTGTTTTAGTACTGGGACTGTTCACCACTGTTGCGTTAGCATCATTACCCTATGCCTACAAAGGAGTGTCTTTGACGACCTATGCCACTTATGGTGTCATTGGTGTTGCAGTTATTATTTTACTTGCAGATCTTGTTTCAAAGAAGATAAATTTTAAAGCGTATTTGGTATCTGCGGTGGGTATCATATATATATCTATGGGTTTATCTTTAATTTTCCAGTTAAGGGCAATGATGAGCAATACCTTTGTTGGCGATATTGGTTATACTATTCCGCTTATATTAATTGTATCCATTTGGGTCAATGATACTGCAGCTTATTTGGTGGGTTCATTGATTGGTCGCAGGCCATTGTCAAGTATTTCACCAAATAAAACATGGGAAGGTACTATTGCAGGCATCCTTATTTCAGTTTTATTGGTCACTAAAATTATGGGGCAGTATATTCCATTAAGTGAAAAATCAATCTTTTTAATATCTATTGTGGCTTCGATTGCAGGCACTTTTGGCGACTTGGTGGAGAGTAAATTAAAAAGATTAGCAGGTGTTAAGGATAGTGGTACGATGATGCCTGGACATGGAGGATTTTTAGACCGATTTGACTCTATATTATTGGCCACTCCCTTTGTTTGGCTATTGATTCAACTTGTGTATTAATGTTTTACATTTGCACTTTAATAAAATTAGAAATATGACCATTCATAAGGAAGGCGGAGTAACTATTTCATTGACAGCAGTATTGGTGAGTTTATTGAACTTAGCCAATTTTTCCTATTTATTCCCAATGAGTGTTTTGGCCGCATGGATGGTGTTTGTCATTACTGTTGCGTTTTTCTTGTTTATCGTTTCTTTCTTTAGGATGCCCAATCGCAAATTGACTATAAATGATTCAGCCATTGTTGCACCTGCGGATGGGAAAGTGGTGGTGATTGAAGAAGTACAACCGGATGAATACTATACTGAAAAGCGCATTCAAATAAGTGTTTTTATGAGCCCGGCGAATGTGCATGTGAATCGCTTGCCGATTGCTGGAAATATTGTTTATAACAAATACCATCCAGGAAAATTTTTGGTTGCATGGCATCCAAAATCTTCTACGGATAATGAAAGATGGTCGGTCGTGATTGAAAATAGTAAAGGAAGTATTTTATGTAAGCAAATTGCTGGTGCTTTAGCCCGTCGTATTTGTAATTATAGTAGCGTAGGCCAAAAATTTAATCAGTGCGATGAATACGGCTTTATTAAGTTTGGAAGTCGCGTTGATTTATTATTACCTGTGGGCGCGAAAATTCATACCAAAATTGATGATGTAGTTAAAGGAGGCGTGACCATTTTAGCCAGCTGGTAATTATAATAATGCCTCTAATTCCTTTAAGTGCGTTATTGTATAGGTAGCTGGGATAGTGGGTGCTACATTTAAATGATTCACAAATACGGTATCCATTCCTATATTAATTCCCCCTTGAATATCAGCAGTTTCATTATCGCCAATCATGATACTTTCAGACAATGTGGCATTGGCCGTTTTTAATGCGAATTCAAAAATTTCTTTATTGGGTTTTAAGCTATTACTTGCTTCTGAAGTTATGACTTCGGTAAAAAAATGTGCAATTTCGGCATTTTTTATTTTTTGAAATTGCACGGATTCAAAACCATTCGTAATCAAGTGCATTTTGTATTCCCTTTCTGTCAAATAATTTAAAATTTCAATAGTATGCGGAAATAATTTTTTCTTGGTAGGTAAAATTTTTAAAAATTCAACCGACATATCCTTTGACAGTTGCTCGTTTGCTATTTTAAAATCTAATAAACTTAAGTAAATACGTTTCCACCTTAATTCTTCTTGTTTGATAAATCCTTTGGAATATCTATCCCATAAACGGTGATTGTGTGCAGTATAGATATTAAAAAAGGCGTCAAAATCAGTGATTCCTAATGAGGCTATCTGGTGGTTGCTATACAATTCCTGCATGGTTTCCTTTGAGTTTAATTCAAAGTCCCATAAAGTATGATCCAAGTCAAAAAATAAATCCTTATAAGCCATAGGGTATCCTTAAGAGTTGCTAAAATACAATTTTGCTTCCTATCTTTAGGCATTAAATTAAAAGGGTTACTTAAACTTCATATTTCATCATGAATGTAGTTATTACAGGTGCTTCACAAGGAATAGGTTTTGCTATTGCAGAAATTTTTGCAAATGCAGGATACACTTTATGCTTATGTAGCAAAACAAAGGCGAATATAGCGGCGGCAGGTAATTCCTTAGCCGCAAAATATCCCCATGCAACTATTCATTTTACGCATGCAGATTTGAGTAAAAAAGAACAGTGTACGCAATTCGCCAACTGGTGTTTGGAAAAAGGCATGCCAACAATTTTAATCAATAATGCTGGATTTTTCGCGCCTGGTAATATTCAAGATGAGGGGGAGGGAGCATTGGAACAACAAATGGCGGTGAATTTATACTCGGCGTATCATACCACACGTGCTTTGCTTCCTGCGATGTTAAAAATGGGTAAGGGACATATATTTAATATTTGTTCCATTGCATCACTGAATGCCTATGCGCAAGGGGGTTCCTATAGCATTAGTAAGTTTGCCTTATTGGGGTTCTCCAAAAATTTAAGACTAGAATTAAAAGACAAAGGAATAAAAGTAACTGCTGTATGCCCTGGTGCCGTATATACCAATAGTTGGGCAGGTTCTGGTGTGGATCCAAAAAGAATTATGGAATCCGAGGATATTGCAAAAATGGTTTTTGCAGCTGCGCATTTAAGCCCACAAGCAGTGGTGGAGGATATTGTGATGCGCCCGCAACTGGGTGATTTATAATTTTTGGTATATCTTTTTACATTAAGGAATACTATTTATAATCTTTCAGCACCTTCATCATCATGATTGATATGATGACCATTTCCCTTGTTGGTATCCGCTTTTGAGAAACTGTCTCTTGCTTTTTTTGCAATGGCGATTCTTTCAATAATTAAATCAGCTATTAAACCTGCTGCATCCTCATTGGGGTTTTCGTGTAATACTTTTTTTAGCTTTGCCTCAGACACATCAATGCGATAAAGTAATTGCACTACTTTAGAAAAATCCTGATTGATAAACTCATTCAAGTAATCAATTAATTTTTCCTTTGAATAGGTTGCTAAAGTGAGTAGCGATAATTCCATTAATTAAATTTTTCTATGACACCTAGGCTAAACAAGGCGAAGTCGTATTTCACAGGATCCTTAGGGTCTAAAGTTCGTAAATAATTCGTTAACTCAATGGCGGCAAGCCAATCCGTTTGTTTTCGTTGTAAAATACCTAATGAACGAGATACCCTTGCTACGTGCACATCTATCGGGCAGATCAATTGCGCCGGCTGGATGGATTTCCAAATGCCAAAATCTACGCCCTGTTGATCATGGCGCACCATCCATCTTAAATACATGTTGAGTCGTTTGCAGGTGGAACCAGATAGGGGGCTGGCTATATGTTTTTTAGTTCGATGTGGTGCATCTTCCAATGAAAAAAAATATTGCTGAAAATGAGCTAGGCCAATTTCCACATTATTTATTTTATTGTCAGTGATTTGATGGGTGAAAAATGCAGTTTCTAAACTAAGCTGATTTTTATAATGCTTTTTGAAAAATTCAATAGTATATAATAAATCAGTATCGTTATAAGTTCGATGTACAAAGCCAATTAATTTTTTTAAATCCTTGGGTTGGTGGCTGATACAAAAGTCATAAGGCGCATTATCCATACGCTGCAACAATTCTTTACTTTTATTAATGATGGTGGTTCTATTTCCCCAAGCGAAAATGGCGGCAAAGAATCCAGCAATCTCAATATCTTGTTGTTTTTTAAACTGATGCGGAATACAAATAGGATCTTTTACTATAAAATCAATCTTATTGTATTGCTTTACTTTTTGATCTAATATTTTTTTAATCTCTTGGGTCGTATTCACTTTCTCAATTGTCCTTTTGATGGGAGCTATTTTTATTCAATAGCTTGTGCTAAGTCGGCGATGATATCTTCTGCATCTTCAATACCCACACTCAATCGAATTAATCCATCTGCTAAACCATTGGCAATTCTTTGCTCACGTGGAATGGATGCGTGCGTCATGCTTGCCGGATGATTGATGAGCGATTCAACACCACCCAAACTTTCTGCCAATGAAAATATCTTTGTGCTGGATAATACTTTTGTTGCAGCTGCGATGCTATCATCCTTTAAGGTAAAGCTCATCATACCCCCAAAACCACGCATTTGTCTTTTCGCAATGTCGTGATTTGGGTGGTCTGTAAAACCACACCAGTAAACCTTTGCTACCTTTGGGTGTTGGCGTAAATAAATTGCCACTTTTTCTCCATTTTCGCAATGTCTTTGCATACGTACGTGTAAAGTTTTGATCCCTCTTAATACTAAAAAGCAATCCTGTGGCCCTGGAACGGCACCTGTACTTTTTTGTATAAAATAGAGTTGATCGCGTAAGGCTTCATCATTCATCACCAAACATCCTTGTATAACATCACTATGGCCTCCTAAGTATTTTGTAGCAGAGTGCATTACAATGGTTGCACCATCATCCAATGGATTTTGTAAATAGGGAGAGGCAAAAGTATTGTCAACACAAACTATACAATTGTGTTTTTTACCAATTGCGGCAACAGCTGCAATATCTGTAATATTCATCAGTGGATTCGTCGGCGTCTCTACCCATATCAGTTTTGTAGCGGGTGTTACGGCATTGGCAATATTATCTGCATTCGAAGTATCCACATACACAAATTTAATGCCCATTTTTTCATGCACTTTTGAAAACAAACGAAATGAACCACCATACATATCATGTGCAGCAATTACTTCATCACCTGGAACGAGTAAGCGCATTACCGCATCGGTTGCTGCAACACCACTCGCAAATGCCAAACCAAATTTTCCATTTTCAATCACTGCAAATGCTTCTTCTAAGGCAAAGCGCGTTGGGTTTTGACTTCGCGCATACTCATAACCCTTATGTACGCCAGGAGCGGATTGCACATAGGTGGAGGTTTGGTAGATGGGTGTCATGATCGCGCCTGTACTTGGATCAGGATGTGCGCCTGCATGTATGAACTTAGTTCCTAAATTATTTTTATTGTTCATTTTATTTTATTGGCTGTCTTTATATTTTGCTATTAGTTAAATCCGTTGTTGGATTCAATTTTTTTATTAATTATTATTCGATGGTATTCCCTCTTTTAAACATCCGGTAGGAAAATACCGTTGGTATGATTACCATAATAAATGTGATACTAAAAAATACAATAAATCCTGCCACATTAGGTAAAAATAAAGTGGCAACCGCTTGCACAAATCCACCATACATCCATATTTTGCCTGCTAGCTTATGTGTTTCATTCCAGTTGTTTTCATTTTCTAAAGTCCAGGGTAATTTAAAACCTGCAAAATAATTTTGATGAATTTTTGGCATGTACCAACCAAAGCCGGCAAAGAAAAGCCCTAATGCAGGAAGTAATAATTTTCCAATAGCTATGGCATGGCTGCTTGCTGAAAAAACAATAATAAAGCTGATCATGCTTAAAAAAGCAACTGTAAAAAGCGCAAATTTTTTGTACAAACCATCATCGGCTGATTTGTATCTTATTGGATCAATACTTTTAATATTTGATAAAAGTATAAATACAAAAATGCCTACGACTGCCATAATTCCTGGCCCTAGAAAAATACTGTCTTTACCGCCATAGGCATCCGCTTCCCCGCTGATATTAAAGTGGGTAGGGATGGTGTCGGGTAAGTTTGGATAAACATAGGCTGCATAAACAAGGGGGGCCGCTATCAGTAATAATGCCAAACCTAAGTTTTTTGTGTTGCTTTTCATATGTATAGATTGTACCACAAGGTACTATTTATGCCTAAAAAAATTTACTTTTGCTTCAAATTCAAACAAATGAGCAAAGGACCTGTTTCTCAATTTATTGAGCATCATTATAGACACTTTAATGCTGCTGCTTTAGTGGATGCCGCTAAAGGCTATGAAACCCATTTATTAGAAGGCGGAAAAATGTTGGTGAGTTTGGCAGGTGCGATGAGCACGGCTGAATTAGGGATCAGTTTGGCTGAAATGATTCGTCAAGATAAAATTGCAATCATAAGCTGTACTGGCGCCAACTTGGAGGAGGATGTGATGAACCTTGTAGCCCATAGTCATTATAAGCGTGTTCCTAACTATCGTGATTTAACACCACAGGATGAGTGGGATTTATTAGAGAACCATTATAACCGTGTTACAGATACTTGTATTCCTGAAGAAGAAGCTTTCAGAAGATTACAAAAGCATATTGTGAAGTTTTGGAAACAAGCAGAAGCAAAAGGCGAACGTTATTTTCCGCATGAATTTATGTATCAAGTTATTTTGAGCGGAGAGTTGGAGCAGTATTATGAAATTGACCCAAAAGACAGCTGGATGGTGGCTGCTGCTAAAAAGAATATTCCAATTGTGGTGCCAGGTTGGGAAGATAGTACGACTGGAAATATTTTTGCGAGCTATGTAATTAAAAATGAATTAAAAGCTAGTACGGTTAAAAACGGTATTGAATATATGGTGGAGTTGACTGAGTGGTACCGTGCGAATAGTGGCGGTAAGGGGGTAGGGTTTTTCCAAGTGGGTGGTGGTATCGCAGGTGATTTCCCTATTTGCGTAGTGCCGATGATGTACCAGGATTTAGAATGGCATGATGTTCCTTTTTGGAGCTACTTCTGTCAAGTTAGTGATAGCACTACTTCCTACGGTTCTTATTCAGGAGCTGTTCCCAACGAAAAAATTACCTGGGGTAAATTAGATATCCATACCCCTAAGTTTATTGTGGAAAGTGATGCCACCATTGTGGTGCCATTGATATTTGCTTATATACTAGGGCAATAGTTATAAAAACGCCCTTCGTACAAATGGAATGCCCCCAAAAGTTAGCACTTAATGGGGGCATTTTAATAATATTTATTTGGACTTAGAAAGAAATACAATTATTTGACGAACATTGAACGAAGTGAGCGGAGAGGAAAATAATTCCGTATTTTTTCTAAGTTCAATGGTTATCTCGATGGCATATTCAATTTCAAATCTCTCTTCAACATATCCTCTCTTTGTATCATTTCACATGCAGTGTGATAAATCATCAAGACTCTTTTTTGCATTAAGTCAAAATTGATTTTCTCGATCGTATCTGTTGGTTTGTGGTAATCCGCTTGCAACATACCATCATAGAAAAACAAAATAGGCACACCCATGCGTGCAAAGTTATAATGATCGCTACGATAGTAAATTCTGTTTTTATCATTCGGATCGTCAAACTTATAATCCAAAATAATATTACTAGATGCTTTATTTGCTGCTTCATTGATTGTTGGCAAATCAGTACTTAATTTATCATGACCAATTACATAAACATAGTTTAAGGAATCAGCAGTTAAGCGCTCTGTATCAACGCGACCTACCATATCAATATTTAAATCAACAGTTGTTTTTTCCAATGGGAAAATGGGATGCTCTGAATAATATTCCGAACCCCATAAGCCTTTCTCCTCACCACTTACCGTCATAAACACAATAGTGCGTCTTGGTTGCTTTCCTTTTTTAGCAGCAGCTGCAAATGCTTCTGCGATTTGCATTACGCTTACGGTACCTGACCCATCATCATCAGCGCCATAATATATAACATTGCCTCTTTTACCTAAGTGATCATAATGACCAGTAATCATTACATACTCTTCTTTTTTATCAGTACCTGGAATGATGCCAATTACATTACTGCTTTCTACATTTTCAGTTACCTTTTTTGCTGCAATATTAAGCGCAACAGGGTAGGTTGCTTTTTTAATATCCTTAAAATCAGCAACAGTTAATTTGCCTGTACTAACAATAGGGGTAATGTTTGCAGCTACTTCGGGTGAAATAGTTGCCGATAAAAAACCAGCCGCTGTCGTATTTGCTTTTAAATACATACCCCCTTTTGTTTCAGTGGGCGATTTTTTAGGAAAGTCAGGAGTAATAATCAATATACCTGCTGCACCTTTTGTGGAAGCGGTTCTTGTTTTAGCATAGGAAGAAGTTGGATTATTGAACATGCCTCTTCCACCTGCAGTAGCAGTTGGAGCTGATCCGCTGCCATCTAATACCACCACTAATTTACCCTTCACCTCTAAACTTTCATAGTCGTTTATATTTTTGCTTGGGTCTACAATGCCATATCCAGCAAATACCACTTCAGTAAAATTCCAATTGCCACTAGTGATACCTTGTAATGAAAAATTAAAATCCTTATCCCATTCAAAAGTTTTACCAGCAACCATTAATTTTTTTTCTACCAATGCATCTTGATACACTGGATATACTTGTTGGTAGCTTTGACCATTACCTGGTTGCAAGCCCATTCTTTTAAATTCTGATTCAATATAAGCAGCTGCTCTTTTTTGACCTGGAGTACCTGTTTCTCTACCTTCCATTTCCGCACTAGCAATCACAGAAAGCTTTTGTTTTAGTCCATCAGCAGTGATTATTTTTCCAAATTTTGTTAAAGTATTGGTTGTTTGAGCAAAAACAATATTGCTCATCAACAATAATAAAATCCAAATCATTTTTTTCATAAATGTAATTTTGATGATAATTAAGCGCAGCTAATTTTTGTTACCCTATTCTGATGTCTACCGCCTTCAAATGCAGTGGTCATAAATATTTCAAGCATTTCTTTTGCTAATTCTATAGGAACGTATCTCGCGGGAATACAAATTACATTTGCATCATTGTGAGAGCGTGTAAACTCGGTTACTTCTGCTCTCCAACACAAACCTGCTCTAATGCCTTCGTGTTTGTTTGCTGTCATTGCTACGCCATTGGCTGTGCCACAAAATAATATGCCAAATGCTGCTTCCCCTGTTTCAACACTTGTTGCAGTAGGATGTGCAAAGTCGGGATAGTCAACGGAATCAGTGGTATAGGTACCAAAGTCCTTTGTGGTATATCCTTTTTCATGCAACCAAGAAATAATTTCATTTTTATATTGTACCCCTGCATGGTCAGCGCCTAATGCAATAGGTTTTGAAGCATCAAACATGTATGACATAAAAAATGTTTTGTATTAAAGTTTTATTATTTATCTAGGTTAATCCCACGCTTCGTCTTCCGATTTTTTTACTGATTTATGTGCCCATCTTGAAACAAAAATACTGAACTCAAAAAGGGTGTATAATGGGATAAATACGATTAATTGACTATACCAATCAGGACTCGGTGTAATAAATGCTGCAACAATTAAAATGATCACTGCTGCGTATTTACGTGTTGTCGATAAAAATTTCGGTGTAATAATGCCAATCTTAGTTAGTAAGAAAACAATAACAGGCAACTCAAATGCAATACCGCAGCCCAATATTAAGTTGGTTAAATTATCTAGGTAATCGGCAAATGTAGGAATCGTAGTGATGACGCCCCTGGTACCTAATTGAAAGCTAGCTAAGAAATTAAACGTGAATGGACCTAAAACAAAAAAACCAAATGCAGCACCCAAAAAGAAAAAGAAGGAAACCCAGAAAATCATGAACCTTGTATTCTTTAATTCCTTTTCCTTTAATGCTGGTTTTATAAAAGCCCAAATTTGATAAAATACAAAAGGGAATGCAACGATGATACCGCCCACAAAGGCCATGCTAATACTACTTAAAAATTGACCACCAAATGTGGTGCTTTGCATGGAAACTTTTACTGGAGGCATACAAAGTGAATCACCTAAATGCAAAAAATGACTTAATTGGCAAAATGCGCGGTAAGTAATAAAATCTGGATTGATTGGACCAGTGATCACATTGTCCATAATCCAATCGCGGTAAATGAAAAGCACCAATGAGGCAATCAATACGGCAGATAAAGAGCGAACAATAGTACCTCTTAAAACTTCTAGATGATCAATGAAAGTCATCTCTGAATTATCGCTGTTGCTAAAACGGTCAAATAGTGCCATAGGTCAATTACAATGAGGGCTAAAGTTAAGGTTTAATAGGGAAAATGGAAGGCCAAAACTTAAAAATAATACTAGTGTATTTTAATTTTTACCTTTTCTATTCGGGTATCGCTTACAGCCAATATTTCGGCATCAAAATGGCTTAAATGTATGACCTGCCTTAGCTTGGGGATGGCCTCATTTTTGTGGATTAAATAACCACTTAGGGTTTCGGCGCTGTCTGCAGAGAAATCTATACCATATTTTTCATATAAGTAATCAAGCTCCAGGCGACCGCTAAAAACATATTCGGTATCTGATAATTTTTTCTCTAAAAATTCTTGCTCATCATATTCGTCATCAATTTCTCCAAATATCTCTTCTAATACATCCTCCATAGTAACAATTCCCGCAGTGCCCCCAAATTCATCCACCACCCAGGCAATGCTTTTACGTTTTTTGGAGAATAGGTTGATTAAATCTGCGGCATTCATACTTTCCGGAACCAAGGGTATGGTATGGAGTATGCTCGCAATGGTCGTAGGCTTTTTAAATAAGTCTAACTGATGTACATATCCTACAATCGTATCTAGCGTATCATCGTATACAATTAACTTACTCAATTTTGTTTCCATAAAAATTTCAGTAAGTGATTCGATGCTAGTTTGTAAATCAACACCTACAATTTCTGTACGAGGAACCAAACATTCTCTAATTTTTATATCAGGCAGACTTAGTGCGTTTTCAAACAAATCGGTATTTAATTCTTGTTGTTCTTTTTGGTCCTTTGATTGTTGTACAAAGTGCGCCAAATCAACTTTAGTAAATGCTTCTTTTTTATTGACCAATCTTACTTGAAATAAGTTACGCAAAACCCATTGGGCTAAATTAACGAGTAGTAGGGTAAGGGGTCTGAATAAAATATGGAAAAAATTAGCGATTGGTGCAAATGTGTTGATCATAGATGCAGCCCTTGCTTTAAATATTGCCTTGGGCCCTAACTCACCAATTAATAAAATGACAAGTGTTGATAATATGGTATTCCCTAATAAAACAGAATAGTTGCCTGGGTTAAAATGATCCCAAATAAGTATGTCGAGTAGCTCTTCAAACAAAATACCAAATACAACCAATGAAATATTTAAACCGACTAAGCAGGTGCCAATAAATTGTGTGGGCTCGGCTAAAAATTTTGCTATAATTTTTCCTGATCGTCCCCCTTGTTTTTTCTTAAGTTCTAAGCTTAACCGATTCGCACTTACAAATCCAATTTCATATCCTGAAAAGAATCCAATGAGTGCAAGTGAAGCGATAATAGCGAATAACATAACAAATTAATTTACTAGTACTCTGGTAATTTTGGTTTGGTTTCAACAATACCTTCTATTTGTTCCATAATTTCGGGCGTTAATAAAGCGGCAGTATCGAGTGCAGTTAAATTATCTAACAGTTGTGCTTTACTTGTCGCTCCTAAAATAGCTGTAGTGACATTGGGGTTTTTGATACACCATGCAATACTTAAAGATGCAGTGCTAACTTTAAGCGCTTTTGCAATCGCACCCAACTGTTGTACTTTATTTATTTTTTCTTGCATTAACCAACGATCTCTTAACCACTCAAAACCTTCTATTTGGAATCTTGATCCTTCGGGTATACCATCATTGTATTTGCCTGTTAATAATCCTGCAGCAAGGGGGCTCCAAATGGTGGTGCCTAATCCAACATTTTTATATATTTCTAGATATTCTGCATCCACTTTACTTCGCTCAAATAAATTATACTGTGGTTGTTCCATCGCTGGTCCAATGAGTCGATAGGCTTCAGCAATTCGGTGTGCTTCCATAATTTCAACACCGCTCCATTCACTGGTGCCCCAATACAAAATTTTACCTTGCTGTATCAAAGTATTCATTGTTTGAACGACTTCGGCAATCGGCATTTTTTTATCTGGACGATGACAAAAATATAAATCTAAATAATCAGTTTGTAATCTTTGTAAAGCTTCATGACAGGCCTCTGTTAAATGCTTTCTACTTAAGCCAGTTTGATTAGGTTTGTTTTCCTTACCTCTCCATCCAAAATAGGCTTTGGAAGAAAGTACAATTGAGGTTCGATCCCAGCTTTTTTTACTTAGAACACGGCCCATCATTTTTTCACTTTCTCCAGCAGCATACACTTCGGCATTATCAAAAAAATTGACGCCTTGATCATAGGCAATGCCCATGAGCTCGTCTGCTATTTTGTCGTCAATTTGTTTATGAAAGGTGACCCAGCTACCAAAGCTTAACGTACTTAATTGTAACCCGGTTTTACCCATGTATCTGTATTCCATCTTTTATTTATTTAGGGGTTAATCCACTGCTATCACTAATAATGGCAAAGCTGTTGGATTGTGGCTTGAATATGTGAATATCGGTTAAATTTTGGTTGGCTTCAAATCCCTTACCATAAATTTTTGCAATAGGGTTGTGTTGTTTGACAATGACATCCTTGTCGGTATGGAAGGTGTTGGTATTTTGATCCCAATACATTTCTTCCGACCATAAAGTGTCACCTAAAATATTATAAACCACCACATGGTCACGTAAAAAAACTTTATTTTCCGCTTCAATATAATTGGCATAATTAGCAGTTAGCTTGCTTTCAACCACTAAACTGTCTTTGTAAAAATCAACTTTTAGGGAAGCCGGGAATTCAATCATTTTGCCACTATCTAATAAATATTTATTCATCAATGGCGCCATTAATTTGGCACTAACCTTTCCATCATTGCTAATATATATGGCTACATCCTTGCCAACATCAATACCCCCTGATTTGGAACCTAAGGCCTTCACTTCATTGACATTGTTTTCGCAACCAAAAAAAATGCAGCTACTTACACAAGCAACTGCTATTTTAAAATAGATATGTGATGAAATATTAATCATACTTTCTTTTGTTGAACCAAATATCACTTAAGCTATATCCTAAAGTAAATTGTATAAAACTTTCATTAAAATTATTCACGCTTGTTCCTCTTTTTCCAAACTGCATTGCTAAATTGATCAACGTATATTGATAATCATACGAGCGATATTTACGAATTGGCAATCCCATACCTAAGGTTACTCCTGAAACTTTTAAACCATTATTATCAATGTTGGCATAATCCTTACCATTAAAAAATCCCACACGATAAGTAACGGTTGACCAATAGCTTTCATATTTAGTAGGATTAGGGCAATACTGTCCACCTACGCGCAACATCCATGAATTAGAAAGCATATCTTTTTGTCCATAAAATGCGTATTTGTCTTTCCATGCAGCTCCGCTAAATTCAAGTCCAATGACCCAATTATCATAAATAGCTCTAGGGCTAATTTCTTTTTTATGAAGCGCAATCCCAAAACTATATACACCTGGCACTTTGATAGTTCCACCCAAGTTGGATTGTAACGAAACAGTATCTATAGGTGCATCAGAAGTAGATGTGAATACCCCGGTAGACCTTAGGATATCCTGCTTGCCATTTAATCTTTGATCTAAATTGTAGGTAGCACCATAGCTAATGCTGTATTCTGTTTTATCACTTGGAATTTTACCTATAACCGTTTTAATGGCAAACTCGCCTTGTATACCCATATTTAAAAATAAGCCTGAATAAATGGTATTGGTACTAGATAAAGACTGGTAATAATGGGTTGAATCGGTATTGTATAAAAATGACTTTCTGGTCTCAATATTTTTGCGTCCAAAATTAACACCGGTGTTAAAACCTAAACTAATATTTTTCCATGTTTTACCTACTCCGAAAAATACTTGATTTAAACCGCCATCCCCTTTATAATTATTAAGGATAGAATCACCTGTTTTTGTTAAATAACTAATCTCATTGATAGAATAATTGATTTGCGAAATAGGTCTTAATCCAAAAGCCATCCCTATTTTTTTAACCTTATTAATGGGTACCCCAATGGCTAAATAATTTGGAGACATATAGTTTGACTTTTCTCTTCCAACAGGATTGGTTCTTTTTAAAGTATTGCTATTGATATTTATCCCTAGATCGAATGTGGTTAAATAGATACTACCATAAGTAGCGGGGTTATTAAAATTCACACTTTGACCATAGCTGCCATTCATACTGCTGGTATATGCGGTTGTAAAACCACCCATTCCTTGACTTGCCGCATTTTGGTTATTGTATACTTCATTTCCTAAACCATATCTGGAAAAGGGAGAATTAATTTGAGCCTGAGTGGGGGTTAAAAAACACACTAAACCTATGATAGGGATTAACCTAATTATTTTTTTCGCAGATAGCATAAAGTCCTTTATATATTAAATTTTGGTCGGCAAATATCCTCTTTTTTATGTGAGGTACAAAATAACTAATATCGCCGCCGGTTAATAGCACGTTAAAGTTCCCATATTTATCGGCATAAGCGGCAATTATTCCATCAATTTCAGCCGCCATACCTAAAATTACGCCACTTAATAGGTTGGTTTTAGTGTCATAACCGACCAAAGGGAACTCATTGGAAGCCTCAATAAGGGGTAAAAGGGCAGTTTGTTCGTGCATTGCCCTAAAACGCATTTGCATGCCTGGTGAAATGCTTCCCCCTAGAAATTCATGGGCTATATTGACAAAATTGTAGGTTATACAGGTGCCAAGGGAAATAATTAAGTTGTGTTGGTTGGGGTAAAGATCCACAGCTGCCGCTACAAGTGCAAGTCGATCAGCGCCAATGGTTTCTGGTTTGCCCACCGGAGTGGTGAAATTGATAAAAGAGGCGGGTCCTAAAAGATGAAATTTTGAATGCGCTGCTAACAGCGTTTCAATAGCTTTGTCATGATGAATGACAGAGGATAAGATTGTTTTGTCAGGTTTAATTTCATGCAACAATGCTTGCATTGTTTCCAGATGGTCGTTTTCAAGTACGCGCATTTCTAATAGCGCCTTATTTTTAAAAATAGCAGCTTTTAATCGGGTATTACCAAAATCAAAACAAATGGTGACTGACATTGAAATTATTGAATTCCAAATTTAAACCCTTTACTTGAAATGGGCTTTAAAAATTCAATTGGAATGTAAAATTTTCAAATATTGGGAGAGAATCCAAAAATGACTGAAATTGGGTATAATTTCGCAGTGGCAATAAAGTTAAATGATCCATGAAAATAGCAGGTTTTACAATTATTAAGAATGCAATAGTGAACGATTTTCCCATTGTGGAAGCAATTAAATCGATTTTACCTGTGGTGGATGAAATGATTGTTTTAATTGGAGATAGCACAGATGCAACCATTGCCTTGATTGAATCCATTGGCGATCCTAAAATAAAAATTCATCATTCGGTTTGGGATAAAAATTTAAGAAAAGGGGGTGTAGTATTGGCTGTTGAAACTGACAAAGCCTTTCAGTACATTGATGATTCTTTTGATTGGGCATTTTATATTCAAGGGGATGAAGTGGTGCATGAAAAATACCACCCGGCCATAATGGAGGCTTGTCAAAAATATAAAAGTGATGATGCCGTGCAAGGTTTACTTTTTAAGTACAAACATTTTTTTGGCACTTATGATTATGTAGGGGATAGTCGAAAGTGGTATGCGCATGAAGTGCGCATCATTAGAAATAATAAAAAGATTACTGCTTATAGGGATGCGCAGGGTTTTAGGATAGGTAAAACAAAATTACCAGTAGCCAATATCAATGCTTCCATTTATCATTATGGCTGGGTGAAAAGTCCCGAGCAAATGCGCAAAAAACAAAAAGAGAGTAGTGTATTTTGGCATGATGATACGCAAATGCAAAAAATTATTTCAAGTCCTGACTATTATGATTTTAGTGGGTTTGATTCTTTAGAAAAATTTACAGATACGCATCCAATCGTAATGAAGGAGAGAATCATTCGAAAAAATTGGGCCATTGATTTAGATATTTCAAAAAAGAAATTCTCATTAAAGAATTTAATTTTATACTACTTTGAAAAATGGACGGGCATTCGACCATTTGATTTTAGAAATTATAAAGTAATCAGAAAATAATGATGCATGCTGTTAAAGACATATCGCAAGGAGTAGCCAATGGTGATTTTTTACTGTTGGCAAAATCCATTTCTGGGATTGAAAACAGGGAAGCGGGTGCGGATGCATTTTTAGAAAGCTTACAACCCAACTCGGTACCCATCATTGGTGTCACTGGCCCTCCCGGGGCTGGTAAAAGCACACTCATCTCTTGTTTGATTGAACATTGGGTGAAGGAGGGTAAAAGAGTAGCTATATTATCGGTGGATCCATCTTCCCCTTTTCACAAAGGGGCCATTTTGGGTGATCGTATCAGAATGAAGGATTGGTATATGAACCCGAATGTATTTATAAGGTCCTTGGCAACCAGGGGCCATTTGGGGGGCTTAATGAATGGCATGATTGAATTGACTACTTTATTACAATCCGTTGGATTTGATATTATTTTAATTGAAACGGTGGGTGTGGGGCAATCAGAAGTTGAAATTGCAGGCTTGGCAGATACCACTATTGTGGTGCTTGTTCCAGAAGCAGGAGATGAAGTACAAATGATGAAGTCAGGATTAATGGAGATCGCTCAAGTTTTTGTGGTGAATAAAAGTGATCGCCCGGATGCAGACGCATTTACAAATCACTTGTTACATATGATGCGGGAGGGCTTGGGTGATGCACATATCATTCCAGTGGTGAAAACCATTGCCACACAACAGGCAGGCATTTTAGAGTTAGTCGCTGCCATTGAAACACAACAAGCACCTGCTTTATCTTCTTCAAGAAAAAAACAATTATTAATTTCAAAGCTATATCAAATTATTGCTGCGCATCAGATGCGATCCTTGAATGGTCCAATGATTGAAGAAGCATTAGCGACTGCAATGCAACAAAAGCATTTTAATATATTCAGCTTCTCCCGAAAGTATTATAAATAATTAATCTATTTTTGTAAGATATTAATACACCACTATGTTTACCTATTTAAAGAATTCGTTTGCACGTAAAATTGCTAGAAGATTCACCAAAGAGTATCCACCAATTATTGATCATTTAAATATGAACCAATACGGTGAAATTGATTTTGCTAATTGGTCAAGTCCATTAGCACCTAAGATTACTCTAAATGAAGCAACCGTTTCTTTTTTTAATCAATTTATTAAGGCAGGCGATTTAGCGATTGATATTGGAGCGAATATTGGAGATACGACAGTACCCATGGCTTTATGTACGGGACTGACAGGCATCACTATTGGCTTTGATCCCAATCCTTATGTGTTTAAAATTTTAGAAACGAATGCTTCTTTAAATAAGGATAAATACGTTATTCATCCACATCGTTGTGCGATTTCATCTGAGCCAAAATCTTTCTACTATATATCTTCGGAAGCGAGTTTTGGTAATGGGGCTATTTCTGAAACCCGCGAAAGCAAACACGGAAAGTTTGTTTTTGATGGAATGGTAGAAGGGATACATTTAAAGACATTTTTAGAAACGAAGTATGCTTCCATGATTCAGAAATTGTCTTTTATAAAAATTGACACGGAAGGGTATGACAAAGAAATTATTAAATCTATTTCAGATTTAATTCAAGCATACAAGCCAGTCATTGTTGCTGAAAGTTTTGGCAAGGCGAGCGAAGCTGCAAAAATTGAATTGTTCGAAGTCATTAAAAATAATGGCTATGACATTTTTTACTTTGCTGATTTTGATATTAACGCAACCGTTACAGAATTGAAAGTAGCTGCCGACTTGGTTCAATATAGCCACACGATAAATGTGTATGCAGTTCCAAAAAAGTAATCAAACTATTTTTTGATTTTTATTGCTGTTGATTTTTCCACCACTTGTAAGCGATATAACCTGCAATACCGAAAGGCATTGCCGCCAGGTAAAGAATACCTGCATTGAATCCTTTGCCGCCTTCTTCTCCAATTTGTGCAGCAGTTTTTGTGCATATGGAACATTGCGCAATTGACTGCAATGTTGTTAAACTTAAAAAGAATAAAATCATTAAAGATTTCATAACAAACTATTCTTAATTATTAAATGAATCCCCGAATAAAAAATCCCTCAATTATCCTTGTATCATTGATTCGTTGGAATAGCTGAGGGAATATTTATCAGATTGAATTAAGCACTTGCCTTAGCAGTATCTACTGTGGCTGTTGCTTTTTTTCCTTTAGTGGCAACTTTATGTGGTCTGCTCTTGCCAAAAGAACCTTGAAATCTTTTTCCTTTAGCTGTTTTTTTATCTCCTCTTCCCATGGTAATAATGTGTTTTAATTAAGTGAATGGCTACAAAAGTAAAAAAACCCCTTGAATATATGGATATCCGAGGGGTTTAATTTCAAAAAATAGCCAGTTTACTGCCTTTTGGGCTGTAGAACTACAATTTTCCGCTTAATTCTTTACCAGCTTTGAATTTTGCAACTTTTTTAGCTTTGATTTTGATAGCTGCACCAGTTTGAGGGTTACGGCCCATACGAGCTGCACGCTTAGAAACTGAGAAAGTACCAAATCCAACTAAAGTTACTTTATCGCCTTTTTTTAAAGCTTTTGTAACTGCTTCAATAAAAGCGTCTAATGCTGCGTTAGCTTGTGTTTTTGCGATCTCTGCATTGTCAGCAATGTGAGCGATCAATTCTGCTTTGTTCATAGATGTGTTTTTTATAGTTATTTAAAACGATGTAACAAATTTATTGGGTTTTATCAATTTCAACAATATTTTTTT
>Ga0214919_10001317_pt1 | contig 40978 bp, 31 predicted proteins | sample LL1503_MetaG_FD_177994 | JGI IMG/M metagenome (GOLD analysis project Ga0214919, IMG submission 177994) | Freshwater microbial communities from Lake Lanier, Atlanta, Georgia, United States - LL-1503 | ecosystem: Environmental > Aquatic > Freshwater > Lake | place: USA: Georgia | collected...
TGTATATGTTGTTTCGTTGTTTGTTGTTGTTCTTCATGCTCTTTCAACACTTGTTCATCTTGTTGTTCCTTCAGTGCTTTTTGTTGTTGTTCTTCATGTTCTTTCAACACTTGTTCATCTTGTTGTTCCTTCAGTGCTTTTTGTTGTTGTTCTTCAAGTTCTTCAGTTTCCTTTAATAATACGGGGTGTTGTTCTTTATGTTCTTTTAATGTTTGTTGTTCTTGTTCCTTCAGTGCTTTTTGTTGTTGTTCTTCAAGTTCTTGTTCTTTTAATGTTTGTTGTGCTTGTTCTTCAAGTTCTTTTAATGTTTGTTGTGCTTGTTGTTCTTTTAATATTTGTTGTTGTTTTTTTATTGCTGTTTGTTCACGGTTAAAAGTTACAAATTCGCTAGTATTTTTTTTTTGAATAGCACAAATAGCAGACATGAGTATATTGTCTTTTTTTGTTATTTTTTTATTAGGCCCTACACCCATTAATGGGTTAATTTTTTTACTACTATATGTTATAGTATTCGCTACATGATTAGACCATCCATCACGTTTAAAATCACCAAGAGTGATAGAACCAAAACAACGTCCATTTCTTGTAATATCTGTTTTATTACATCTTTGGTATGTTTCTTCGTGAGAAGTATTTTTAGTTGTGAAAGTACGCATAGAAATAATTATACTATAGGTATCTAATCTAGTTATATCAATATTTTCATCAGCAGCTCCAAGTTTTATAAATTTATTTTGTTCATTACAATAGATATTAATTGTTTTTCTTCCATTATTATTATGTTTGACACTATAAATTTTTGGAGAATGAATATCAATCATATGAATTGTATGATGTATTTGATTAGTTAAAGGTATATCTGATATTATATCAGATTTTGGTTCAATTTGTATTCCATTTAATATAAGTATAATTGTGTTATTACTAAGTAATTCGGAATATGTATATTGTAATGTTTCATATAAATATGTATTAAAATCATGTGATGACATTTGTTTACCTGTTTCTTTGTTATAAATAAATTTATCTGTATGTAATTCCGATAATATAATAGTAGAACCGGTTTCATATGGATGAATACTTTGATATTTTTCTTTTGTTACATGTTCAAAATTTGTTGGCTGATAACTATCTTCCGAATTTTCTTTTCCACACATGATAGGAATTTCAAATGTTACTTTTATAAAATATTCTTTTCCATCTATAACTGTTCGTGTAACAATAGTAAATATATTAGCTGTACAAATCCCTGCTTTTTTTAATCCTATGCCAAATTCAGAAGTTTCATTATCAGATTGATGACCATCTCTCATATGTCCCATGTTTAATGGATTATCCGCACCATCTTTTAATATATTCTCAAAACCATTTGCAATATTATCTGAAATTGATACCTTATATGGTTTATCATATTGATCATAAGAACATGTAATATTACATATATTTATACTTCCATCATCATTTTTAATAATAGTATTGTCTACGATATCAGTTATAGCTGTCTCAAAAGTATTATTCTCTGCTTGTGTTTGTTTCGCAACAGATTTGAAATGAGGAACACCCACTGTAGGAACTTTAGTTGAAATCATTGATGAAGTCATTGTTTTTGAATACATTTTATTCATTCTATATAACTGTTTCAATTTTTTATAAAATATTCTCAAAATAAAATAATCATTTTTTATAAAAATTTAGTTTTTGTATTTTTATATATTCATTTAAAAAAATTGAAATGCTTTTGAACAAATACAAAACACATATATTGGTATTAATTTAAACGTCTAAACGAATTTACTCTTAAGAATGATGACTGACATGGAAGTTGAGCTATTTGACGACGAGATTATGGCATTTGAGGCACTCTTTCCTCTAGAAGAGATGGAGGAAGAAGCCTTTCAAGAGGCCGTTAGGGAGTTGGAAGATTTTATAGCAGAAATGCACGAAGAAATGCACGCATTTCATGATTTTGCCGAAATGTTTCCAGAAGAACCTGTTAACGATGCAGCCGATGTCGAAGAAGTGGACGGAGACGACAACGACGAAATGGACATTCAAGAAGAAGACGACGACAATGACGAAATGGACGTTCAAGAAGAAGACGACGACAATGACGAAATGGACTGCGAATAAGTTGATAACTAGATGTAGAAACAAAACATGTTATTTCCGTTCATTTGTATGAAACATTTTATTGTCATTGTTATGCCTTTTAAATTTGTTAAGTATTGTATAATAGTTAATCATCATTTGTTGTAAATTATAAAAAAATTTTTTTAATCAATTTATATAAATTATTATAAAAGTATCAAATAATTGTTTTTAATAAAATATACATATATATTGTTTATAGTTTCTACAGTAAAATTTTTCTTTTTATAAATTCGTTGACTAATTGTTTTTTATTTTTACGAAAATATTCTGAAAAATAAGTACCTGTATAATTAAACACCGTTTTATCAATTAATATTTTTTGAGGAGATAAACATACATAAAATACTACATACATATCGTCTTCTTCTATAATAAACTTTCTTTTTTCTGCCAAAGAATTCAGCTCATTTACCAAGTCTTTCAATAAATCCGGATCTTCCACAACAGACCCTGAAATATGATGGAACCCGATATATTCCATAGTATCACCCCATATATCACATTGAACTTCCAAATATAAATCATCTAATTGTTTTTGTGTTATTTCTTCCAAATCAATATCACAAAAAGAAGGCAATTGTAACTTCTTATCAATATGAAACTCTGAAAACCCCAACAAGTGCGTATTTAAGTGTTCCATCTTTTTTTAAAATGTTTATTCTATAAAAAACATTTCAATTTTATTTTGTTTCGTTCATTATTATTTATTTTGGTAAATAAGTATACATTTATAAACTCAACCTCTTCAAGAATTTAAATGTTCTATAGCTAACAACAAAATTTTCTCTTGTTCTGTTAACTTTTGAAAAATTAAATTTTCATCTATCATTATTTGAAAATATTTTGGAGAGAAGCCAAAATTTTTACATACGCAAAAAACGCCATCATCTGTAATTTTAACTTCGCAAAATATAGCCCCTTTTGTCAAATATATATTTGTTGGATCATTTAAAGAAATCCATCGAATATAAGTGCCGTATTTAAGTTCATTCATTTCATCTACGTATTTATATTCTTTCAATTTGTCATATATTTCCTTTAAATTCTTTTTTGATAAATGTAAATCTTTTAAAACATGTAAAATATTCTCTCTAATCTTTTTTCTTGTTAAGTGAAACAAATATTCATTCTTTTCATCTTCTATTGCTTTCATTAATGTATTTGGATCCATTATATAATTATTATTATAAATAATGATTATATTCTTTTTTATACATTTTTATAATATTTTGGAAATTATTACCATGCACTTCCAAATCCGCCTCCTAATACAGAATTTGCAGCCATCGGCTCCATCATTCCTCCAAATCCTTCATTTTCACTTTGTCCAGGGGTTGATGCTCCTACTAACGGAGTTGTATCTTGTTGATACATATTGTTGTAATTTGGCAATTGTTGTGTGGATGAACTATCATTTGTAGGGAGTGAACTAATTGCGGTTCCATCTGTGTACAACGCTTGACTTGCTGCGGCACTTGGCATCATAGAAGACATTTGTCCTGAAATCGGTTGAGATACTTTTACTGCTCCATTTTTACTATTTTTACTATTTTTTTTAGCTTGTTTGCCGTCCCATAATTCAACAATTCTCTCTACTAAAATATTTACTTTCTCTCCAATTTTTGTTTTTAAACTCATAGTTATCATTAAAACAACCATAATAATATATATTATACTAAACTCTGGATACTCTACTTTGCTGTATGTTGGTACAAATGTAATGATACGATGTATAATAAGTAATCCAATAAACATAACAATAATTTGAATAACTAACTCTGCTGTTATTTCTAAACTTCCTTTCTTTTCATCGGCTTCAGGAACATATTTGGAAATAGATTTGTTTAAAAGTATTATAGGAATTATAGCTAATAATGTATACTGAATAATATTTAACATTTCAGATTTTGAGTCATCATCAAAATTAAAAACATGTTTAAAAAAATTTTTATTTTCATCATTTGAATTATCCATATTATATAATAATAAAAAGAAATTATATTGAATAATATTTATATTTCAATATTTATTGTATAAATAACATAAATAATTCATTTAAATATTATTAATGGACGATCATGAAGAATTACAGTATTTAAATTTAATTAACAATATTTTAGAGAATGGTTATTGGAAAGAAGGACGAAATGGTAAAACAAAAAGTATATTTGGACATTCTATGAGGTTCTCTCTAAAAAACAATACTATTCCTATAATTACAACTAAAAAAACGGCTTGGCGGACATGTTTAAAAGAATTATTATGGTTTGTTCGTGGAGAGACTGATGCAACCCTTTTGCAACAACAAAACGTCCATATTTGGGATGCAAACTCTTCTCGTGATTTTTTAGACTCACAAAATCTTACATTAAATAATGAAGGTATACTTGGACCTATTTATGGTTATCAATGGCGTTATTATAATGCGAGTTATAATTGTTTTACTGGAAAACGATTATTAAATGATGAAGAACCAGATGTATTTAAAAACAGAAAAGAAAACAAGGGAATAGATCAATTACAAGAAATTATTGATATACTAAAAGATCCTTTAAAGCGTAATAGTAGACGACTTATACTAACTGCATGGAACCCTGCTCAAATAGATCAAATGGCTTTACCTCCATGTCATATATTATGTCAATTTAATGTTGTAGGCAACAAATTATCATGTGCAATGTACCAAAGAAGTTGTGATGAAATTTGCGGGCAGCCGTTTAATATTGCGTCATATTGTTTTCTCACACATTTATTGGCAAAACATTGTGATTTAGAAGCAGACGAATTTATTTATTTTATGGGGGATTGTCATATTTATGAACAACATATAGAAGCAGCTCAATTGCAAATAAAAAGAAAGCCTTTTGAATTTCCTACTTTAGAAATTTTACAAAAGAGAGAAAAAATAGAAGATTATACCGTAAATGATTTTATGATATATAATTATATTTATCACGATCCTATTAAAGTTGATATGATACCATAATAATACATTAATATGTATTTATGCGTAAGTAATTTAAAAATAAGTTATATATAATTATTATGAGTTCTAGATCACTTGCCGCAGCAAGAGCAAGACGTACAGGAGAAAATCAGCCTACTGTTTCCGGAAACAGACCAGGCACATCTATTAATTCACACGCGGCTTTTGTTCCACAAATGCCTACAAACAATGTTAGAATGGCAAAACCTCCTATTAACAATCAAAATCAAGTTTATAATCAGCCTCCTCCTTCTCAACAGTATCTTTCTCAACAATCGCAACAATCGCAAGCTCCATCACAAAACAAATTGCCATTTTCTAAATTAAGTGTTTCTGATGCGGTAGGATTAATTACATTACGTTTAGGACGAGTAGAACAGTGGATTATTGAAACAGAGCATGATAAAACAGATAATGGGGGTTCAATGAATTTACCAGAAAATTCAAAAGTGATTGATAATAGTGTTTTTACAAACATTATAAGTCGATTAGATTCTTTAGAAAAAACAAGTAATTCAAAAACACCTCAAAACATAGATGCTATAACAGAAGAAATTTCAAGTATTAAAGAGCAAGTAACAAAAATTTCAGATGTTACAACTAGTCATAATTTATCTGTTGCAAAAAATGCGCAACAAATGTTAAAATTAGAAAGAGATGTTACTGAAACAAAAGATATATTAAAAACATTTATGATTAAATATGACAATTTTGTTAATGAACTTTCTGAAAAATTTACAGATTATGAATGCGCTATTGCTGAATTAGAAAAAAATATAACTATTGAAACAGAAGATGTTTTAGACCCATCTAAAATTGAAGTAAATGTAAGTTTAAGTCTTCAAGAAAAAGAAGAAGGTGAGGTAGTTGATGATGAACCAGATGATTTAGAAGATGATCTAAATTTGCCGTATGTGCCAAGTTCATCAGATGAAAAAGATATACCAGATAATCTTTTTATACCTGTTAATTTAAAAGAAATTTTAAAACAAGAATTATCTGAAATAAACTAGTATAAAACTACTATAAACTAGTATAAATAATATAAACATATTATGAAAAATATAATATATAATATGTTTCAAATAAAAGTAGCAAAAAAAGACCTTTTTATATCTATTTTTCATTTATTAAAAAATTGTTCTACAAGCATAAATGCTGTTTTTGATAAAGATTTTTTGCATATTCAAGGAATGGATAAGTCACATATTTGTTTGTTTGATTTAATATTGCAAAAAACATGGTTTGAAGAATATAATGTTTCTAAAACAATAAATATTTGTTTTGATACAAATACGTTTTTTTCTATTATTAGTATGAAATGTGATAACAATGAATTGTTTATTAAGATGATCGATACCGATAATGACACTTTGTACATTTCTTTTGCTTCCAACACATCTCATAAAAAAACAATTAAATTGCCCTTGTTAGAATATGACTATGATGAGATGAATATAAATGTAACGGAATATGATGCAGAATTTGCTTTATTATCAAAACAAATAACAGATCATTTCAACGAATTAGAACATTTTGGTGACGATGTTGTTATAAAATGCGATGAAAAGGAAATACAATGTATTACAAAATCAGTAAAAGGAGAGATGGGAATAAGTATTCCAATTGATGATTTATCACAGTATAGTATTGTTGAAAATGAAAAAATAAGTTTAACATACAGTATTGCATACATAAACAAAATGTGTATAACTAATAAATTATCCAAAGAAATATTGTTTTGTTTAAGCAACGATTGTCCTATGAAAATAAAATATGATTTAGGCATAAATGGGTCTTTGTCATTTTATATAGCACCAAAAATATCTGATGCATTTGATGAAGACTAATTATAATTAAATATTAATTATTCGTTTCGTTATAGTTTATAATAATTATTATTCTTTTTATTTAAGATTAATGGAAATAATATTTAAATGTTTGATTTTTTGTATAATATTATTTGTTTATTTGCATATTAAATTTCATTTAAAAACAAGTGAAGACTTAGAATTGTATGAAATTGATGAACCTTCTAAAAATAAATTAGAAGAAATTTGTGACTTGAGACAACCTGTAGTATTTGATTTTGAATGTGAAAAAATAATGGAAACAATAAATAAAACACATATATCTAATCATTATTCTACTTTTGAAATTAAATTACGCAATACAGAAGAAGTTCCTGAAACGGATTTGTATATGTCATTACAATTAGCCCCTGCAATACAACTATTTAATCAAGATTTGTCATCTAATTACTTTTCTGAAAATAATTCTGAATTTATACAAGAAACAAGTTTACTTAAAAATATTCAAATGAATGATTTATTTTTAAGACCATATATGGTCTCAAATTGTAATTACGATATGTTGTTTGGGTCAGATAAAAGTTGCACACCATTTAAATATGAGATAAATTATCGCAATTATTTTTTATTAACACAAGGAAGCGCCAAAATTAAATTTGCCCCACCACATAGTATCAAATACTTACAACCAAATTATGATTATGAACATTTTGAATTTAAGTCGCCAATAAATCCTTGGAACCCTCAACAAAAATATGTAACAGATTATAATAAAATTAAATGTTTAGAATACTTATTAACACCAGGCAAAACTTTTTTTGTTCCGGCTTATTGGTGGTACAGTATTGAACTTACCAAAAATGCATGTGTTGCTTGTTTTTATTATAAAACGTATATGAATAATATTGCCATTTTGCCGTATTATTCATTATATGCATTGCAAATTCAAAATATTAAACAAAAAAATACACATAAAAATGAAAATGAAAATGAAACTTTGCAAAATGAAACTTTGCAAAATGAAAATGAAAATGAAACAATAATAGATATTAAAGATGAATAAATGAATAAAATATCAAATAATTATAAATGAGTTTTCAACAAATTATAATGTTATCTACTGTAGAAATAATAGGTGATTTTGCATTAAAAGAATTTGCAAATAATGGAGGGATATTGCCATTATCTATAGGAGTTGGTGGATATGTTGGAGTAGTTTATTGTTTAATTGTTGCTTTACAAAATTCATCTATTTTATTAGTAAATGGTGGATGGGATGGAACAAGTGCTTTAATAGAAAGTATAGCTGCGTACATATTTTTAGGAGAAAGATTTCATAGTTATGTTCAATACATTGGATTAATTTTAACAATTGTAGGAGTTTACTTATTAAAAATACCCAAAAATAAAAAAAGTCCTTTTCATTTCCCCAAAATATAAAAAATTGATACTTTTATAACATAATTACTACTATTATTATTATACAATGTCTCACGTTTTGCCGAAAGAAATCATATACAACATTTTAACTTATACAGGAAAATTTAAAATAAGAAAGGGGCGTTTATGTTCTATAATAGTAAAAGATGACCCAAGATACAATATGCTTCAAAATATTCCAAAAGAGTTGCCGTTATCTACCCAATATTTTGTTTATATTGAATTAAAAATAAAATATAATAGTAGAGAAAGAAAAACGTATAGAATAATTATAGATCTTAGAAAAAAGAAAATTAAAACAACCGTTTGCGTTATTTTAACAACAAAAGATTGTAATAATTGGAATGCATTTAATACGTATAGTTTTAATAATTATGAAAGAATATAATATTTTAATAATTTATTTTGTTTAATATTTATATAATGAAATTTTTTTCTCAAGTGTTTGGAAAATCTGTTAAAAGAAAAAGTCGAAAAAATAATAAAACGAAAAAATGCAAAAGAAACAGAAACATAAAAAGTAGACACCGAAAAATGAGAGGAGGTCATTGCAGTTCTTGTAAATTATTTTAATATTTTGTGTTATTTATTTTATATTTGCATTCAACTGTATTTATTTTATTTGTATAATTTTATAAATACGAATATTTCAATTTATTATATATAATAATATAAATTATATTATATAAATTATATTATATACTTATATTACAATGGATGTTTTCTCGTTTATTTTTGGTAAAACGCAAAAAAAAAGAACTAGAAGCAGAAAAAGTAAAAGTAGTTGTGCAAAAACAATAAATTACAAAAAAAATTATAGTGGGCGAAAAAGAAAACACCGCCACCGTTATCGGAGCCGAAACAGGAAAATGAGAGGAGGCTGAGGAGAAATCCCTACTTTACCGAGTAATACTCGTATACCTGTTCCTACTATTCTTTAAATTATTTTTTTTAAATGTTATTTATTGTTTAGTATGGGAATGACAATAACATTTTGTTGTTTGAAATTATACTATTTAAATAAATTAAAGGTTTATACTGTATAACATACAATAATTATGACTTATCAAATAAATGTTTTTGACCGTTTGTATAAACATTTAGAATTTGTAAATGAACAAAATGAAAAATGTTCGTTAGACATTCCCGCATTTGAAAACAAATTGTTTCATAGTGATATTTTTACAATAGATATTAATAATAATGTTTCTATTGTAAAGTCTTTAGTAAGATTACAGAGAGAATACACAGGAGTACTTATTTTAGAAGGTAATAAAACATATGGAAGAGAAAAAAATAAAAAACAATCTCGTTTATTATACAAATGCATACCATATGACAAATATTTGCCTTTTTTTTTAATTCCATATCAAATAAAAGATATGGGATTTCATAAAACATTTCATAATATTTATATTACCTTTTTTTATAATGAATGGGTAGATAAGTATCCACATGCAAAATTAAGTAATTCAATTGGAATAGTTAGTCATTTGCCTTCTTTTTATGAATATCAATTATATTGTAAACATTTACACATTTCTCTCTCTTCTATTAACACAGAAACAATTCGTTCAATAAATAAAAAATCAGAAGAAGATTTAATAACTGAACTTATACAAAAATACTCCGATTTTGATATCAAAGACAGAACTGATTATAATGTTTTTTCGATTGATCCACTCCATTGTGTAGATTTTGATGATGCTTTTAGTATTGTTCAACAACCTTCTGGTATAGTTAAACTAAGTGTTTATATTGCAAATGTGACTATTTGGTTAGATCATTTAAATTTATGGAAACATCTTACAGAGAGAATATCTACTATTTATTTACCAGATAAAAAAAGACCCATGTTACCTTCTATTCTCTCTGATAATTTATGTAGTCTTTGTGAAAAAAAAAGAAGATTTGCTTTTACATTAGATATATTTATTCAAGATGACAAGATAATAGATACACAATTTAATAATTGTATCATTATTGTCAAAAAAAATTATTGTTATGAAGAACCGTCTTTGTTTTTAAACAAAGATTATACTGTTTTATTTGACGTTGTTTCTCGGATGTCTTTAAGTTCAAAATTTAATATATATAATATTACAAATAGTCATGATGTTGTTGAATATTTAATGATTTATATGAATTATTATTCTGCAAAAGAGTTAAAACTTCGCAATACTGGTATATTTCGTTCAATTGTTCAAAAAGAAACAGAAATAAATGAAAATATTATAGAACCTGTTGCCAAAATGATTTATACATGGCAAAACACCTATGGGCAGTATACATTACATACGGGTTATCATCATGCATTAAACATCGATACCTATGTTCATATAACAAGCCCTATAAGAAGACTTGTTGATATATTAAACATGTTTCAAATACAAAATCAGAATAAAATGATTTGTTTTTCAACTGATGCAACAACTTTTTATGAAAAATGGGAAAATAATATTGAACACATAAATAATTCAATGAAGTCTATTAAAAAAATCCAAATGAATTCTGTAATATTAAATATGTATGAAAAGAATACATCTATTTTAAAGAAAGAATATGATGTTTATTTATTTGATAAAATTTATAAAAATGAAGAAACATATAAATATTCTGTATACATTCCCGAACTTAAATTATTTTTAAAAATAACTTCTAGAGAGAATTTTAAAAATATGGAATGTAAAAAAGGGCGACTGTTTTTATTTTTAAAAGAAGACACCTTTACACAAAAAATACGATTGCAAATTAATTAATTCATTATTTATTTAATACAATATAAATAATACAAATAGTATAAATAATACAAATAATACAAATAATACAAATAGTATAAATAATACAAATAGTATAAATAATACAAATAGTATAAATAATACAAATAGTATAAATAATACAAATAGTATAAATAATACAAATAATAATACATTATACACCCTTGAGGATTTAAAATGGGACAAACTACCAATTACAATTACCACAATTACCATTATATCTATCATCATCATAATCGTTTGCTTTACAATCATTATTATAACAATCCATAAATCTACGATTACAACACTGACACTTAACACGTAATGAAATTCCACATTCATTACAAATATCAAACATAAAAATATTATTTTTATTTTCTACACAACTTTTATGATATTCTATTTTACAATTATAATCTACAAAAACATCAATACATTCTTCATTTTCTAAATAATCTTTACATATAGGACATTTTTCAGTTTCAAATAGACATTTAATGTGATAATAAACAACATTACTATCGTAGTCTAATGACTTTACAAAGTTTTGTTCAAAATTTGTATTTTTATGTTCAAATTTACAACATCTTTCACAGAAAATTATACTGTTTTCCAAATCTTCAAAACAATTTACACAATACAATTTATCATCTACTTCTGTAAAAGTCGTTCCTTCAGCAAAATCTGAAAGAGTTTTTTTTTTCAAACAAATAGAACAATAATCATTCATAATATATTATTGATTATTGTTTTATATTTAAGTATTTTGTCCCATTTTAAATCCTCAAGGGTGTATAAGAATGTCTTTTTTTGTATTAGAAAATAAAAAAGCCATTAAAGAAGCAAAGAAAGAATTTGTTGTGTTTAAAAAAAACAACAACCCTCCTATTTTTGGAATACTTAGTTTGCAAAAATCAAAAGTATTGCCTCAAGATTTATTACCAGAAAAAGATGAACCTCGAAAAATATTTATTGCTTTAGGCAATAGTAAATTTTCTAGAGAAAAAACAAAAATACAAAATAATTATAAAATGGTTGAACGCACAAATGAAATGTACGGAGATGACTGGTTATTATCTTATTTTCTTAATAAATATTTTTTTCCTGAAGAAATAAAAAAATTAAATGCAAAAGGTTCAGAATTAAATGATTGGATAAACTTCTACAAAAATTATTGGTTCACTATTTGTGATATTAAATATTTACCAATAAACAAAAAAATAAAAATAATTATGTTAGATAGAAACGTATATGATAATAAAGATAAAATGAAAAAAGGATCATTATATACTCCATCTTATTTTTTTAAATTAAACACTGCAACTTATTGGAAAACAAATAATGATACTTTAGAAGGAAAAATAAAATACAAATGGCAGAAAGAAGAAGAAGATCCTTTGGATTTTTCATTTCATATTGAATATAAAAAAAACAATTGGTATCCTATGACCGATGGATTTTTACCAGAAAAAGATAATCAATACATGTTTAAATTACTCAATAAAAAAAAACATTGGAGAGATTTTCCAGTATCAACTCATATTGGGTTCAGAGGACCTGTTATTTTATGGTCTGATTTAAAATTTTTACATAAAAAAATATATATTCTATAATCATATATATAATGGAAAAACATAGTATATTTTTTTACATATTCGTTGGTTGTATACTTTTACTATGTTTAAAAATTTATTATGAATCAGACGCATTTAATTTAAAATGTATTATTGCATCAAAAGATGGAAATGTATATTGTGTTAGAGAGAGAGAAAAATTAGAATTAGCCGCAAATCTTTTAGCTGATGTAACCGCTAAAATGAATGAAATGGTTATTTACATGAAAGAAAAACACCCAAATGATCCCCGTGTAAAAAGACTTGTTGCAGGATTTAATCCAAAAAAAATTAGCGAAACATTACCAACAAGCGAATTAACAGCATACAGTGAAAATAAAGGAGAAAAAATCGCGTTTTGTTTAAACACAACAAAAAAAGGAAATAAATTAATAGATATAAACACACTTACATTTGTGGCTTTGCATGAGTTGTCTCACATAATGACTTTATCAGTAGGACATAAACAAGATTTTTGGCAAAATTTTAAATTTTTATTGCAAAATGCCAAAAATGCTGGCGTATACAATCCTATTGATTATAAAAAAAACCCACAACAATATTGTGGAATGACTATAAATGATAACCCTTATTATGATTTAGTTTGATAAATATAAACATCGCTTTTGTCTACCCAAGACATAGGTACTTGAATTGATGTTAAAATTGTACAATTATCAATATTTATAGTTGGTTTTGAACAACAAATAATACTTCCTACCGGAATTTCATTTACTATTTTTTGAAAAATAGTGTTTATTGCATTTTGCTCAAAACATAAATTACTAAACCATATAAAAACAGGGGCTGTCATAATTAATTTATTTAATTTAATATCAAAAATATTTGAATTATAAAATTCTACTTTATTACTACTAGTTTGATTTATTTCTTTTAATTTTTCTTTTAATTCTATAGAACAATCGTATCTATTTTTTACTAATTCAATCCCAATTGATTGATCTATATTGTTTTTTTCTGCCATGTATAAACATAATTTTCCTTTACCTGACCCGATATCTATAAAACAATGTGGCAAAACACTAAAATAATTTTGGCAAATATTTTTATATAACATTTCTATTCCTTCATATGTCATTTCTCCATATGTAATATTATGTTGACTATACAATTCTTTATTTTTTTCTTTTGTTTTAGCATCATCGTGTAGACAAAGAGGATATAATGATTTTAACTTGTTTATATAATTATTTGTTGACACATGGGTAGCATTTTTATGTCTTTTTGTACCTGTATATTTTTTTTTGTTTCTATTCGTTTTCATTAATTTGTAATAAGTAATTAAATAATAAAATTAACCGAATAATACATTTATTAATTATTATATTAAATAAAATAATATTTTATATATATGTCAGAAAAAGAACCTATATATAAAGTAATAAACACACACGGGAAAAAAATATATGTATTTAATGGAGGTATAAAAGGTTCATCAAAAGAAGTATTTACAGATGACGAAAACGAAGTAATTGCAAAAGAAAAATATACTATTGTTTATTCTAATATGAAAATACATTTTGATGACACTATAGCAACAATTAAAATTAAATTATTGAAAGCAATGGAAAAACCAGATATATTGTTAGATGAATTATACTTATATTGTCAAAAAGAACAAATACTAAATGTTAGTTCTATATATCAACAATCAACGCAAAACAATAAACTAGAATTAAATCAAACAAGGTTCAATTATTTTTATTTAAATATTATTGATAAATCTATCGTTTCATTGGAGGAAAAAGAGGTTTATACTTTTAATGATTTGTATGAAATGCAATTTGATAACAAAAAAGCGGTTGTAAACATAGCTTTAGGTGAAAAATATTTTATTGTAGATAATGAATTTCCGTATGTAATTAATCCTTTTGATGTTATTTCATATGATAAATTATATGAAAAACCTTTACGTAAAAGTATATTATCTTTAAATGATACACTTTTATTAAATAATGGAGAAATTATGAATAATGCAATTTTTGTATGTTTTGCAGAAGATGTTCTCTCTTCAACCGATTTGCCCGAAGATATAACAATTAAAATATATTTTCCTTTTTTACATAATAAAAACATTAATTCTTTACAACAATTACAGAGAGAACGATCGAAACTTATTGGAAATACAACAAAATTATTATCTGAAAAATCGTTGAAAACATTTGAAAATATTGATATGTTTTATAATATATATTATGCAAATTCAACAAATTTAAATTATACAATGAAAGGAATAAAATTTATAAAAGCAATTATAAAACCAGTTTCAAGTGTTACAATTCCATTAGAAATTGTATTTAAAACAATCCATGCTACAATAGAAAATCCTTTAATTAAATACAACCCTTCTAGTAGACAAGAAAACATATATAGACTTTTTGCTAATAAAATTTCTGTAGATGGTAGAAAAATTCCGTATTTGAAAAAAGCAACTATATTTAAATTAATGAAAGTTATTGCTAGACATAAATCTGTTTCTATATACATTGAATTAGACGAAAACTCACAAGCAATGGTGTGTGAAATGGATGAAAATTGTTTTATAACAATTAGCGCAGAATTTAATTTATTGTTAACAATTGAAGAAATCGATATTATATTTAAAGATACTATAAATAAAATATTTCAAGAAATTAAAAATACATTAGAACAAAGTGGATATAAATTACAACAATTTAATAGTTTAAATGACCCTAATGTAGAAATTAAACAACTTACTTATGAAATACAAATTCCTATTTCAAAACAATTTAATATTGAACCTTTTAAAAATTGTATATCTAGTATATTTATTAATGAAACCGATAAAAAAAATGATACAATACAGTTAAGATTAAAACGTGTATCTAATTATAATAAATTTACTGGATTAGATGCTTTTATTTTAGAAAAAATAGATCAAGGATTACGATCAGATGATATAATTGAAGAATTACTTGAAAATTTTCCAGAAGAATTAAATGAAGAACAAGCATTAGAAGCAGTTAGAAAAATAGCAAATGAAATTCAAGTAGAGAGAGGAGTTAGAAAATCGGATATTAAAATAAAAACAAATCCAGGGTTTAAAACAATTATATCTACCGAAAAAGGAACAGGAACATTAATCATTACAGTTGAAAACATTAATAATATAAATTATTTACATACTATTCCTATTTATTTAGATACTATTATTCGTATGACACAAAAACTTACAAAATATTCGCCAGCAGAAATGAAACGAATATGTTCTAATAAAATAGAAGATATAGTATTTGAAAAAATAGAAGATAAAGAAAAATCGAAAAGTTTATCTATTGATGAATTAGATGATGATGAAATAGAAGAAACCACAAAAAAATTTAATCCATTTTTTGATATGGATGAAGAGGAAGAAGATGAAGATGAAGAAGATGAAGAAGATGAAGATGAAGAAGAGGATGAAGACAAAGATGAATTTGGAGGATCTAAACCAAATCCATTTTTTAATATGGATGATGATGATGAAGACTCTATAAAAAGTGTTTCTTCTGTTGAAAAATCAGATGAAGAAAAAGAAGAGGAAGAGGAAGAGGAAGATGAAGAGGAAGAAGAACAATCTATTAAATCATCTTCTGATAAATCATTGTCAACAATATCTTCAAAAGAAGAAGAACCATCTATTAAATCATCTTCTGATAAATCATTGTCAACAATATCTTCAAAAGAAGAAGAACCATCTGTTAAATCATCTTCTGATAAATCATTGTCAACAGTATCTTCAAAAGAAGAAGAACCATCAGTTAAATCATCTTCTGATAAATCATTGACAACAATATCTTCAAAAGAAAAGGAAGAGGACCAAGAGGAAAAGGAGGAGGAACAAGAAGAACTAGAGGAACAAGAAGAACAAGAGAAAAAGGAGGAGGAACAAGAGGAACAAGAAGAACCCTCAATTAAATCATCTTCTGATAAATCATTATTAACAATATCTTCAAAAGAAAAGGAAGAGGAACAAGAGGAGGAAGAAGAGGAACCAGAAGAGGAAGAAGAAGAGGAACAAGAAGAGGAACCAGAAGAGGAACAAGAGGAGGAAGAGGAGGAAGAGGAGGAAGAGGAGGAAGAGGAAGAGGAAGAAGTTAAAAACATAGATGGTATGAAATTAAAAAAACCATATTATTTTCAATCACTTATAGAAAATAACGATCCTGCATTAATCTTAAAAGTAGACACCCCTGAATACAACTCTTATACTAGAACATGTAGTTCAAGTTTACGAAGACAGCCTGTTATTTTAACAGACAAACAATTAACAAATATAAATAAAGATCATCCAAATTTTTTAAGAAAAGAAGATGTAATAACATATGGATCAAATCCAAAAAAACAATTTCATTATATTTGTCCACGTTTTTGGTGTTTAAAAAATAATACAATTGTAAAGCCTGAAGATTTAAAAAAGGTAACTAATAAAGATGGTAAAACCGAATTAGTGCATCCAACATGCGGAAAAGTTATACCAAATAATGAAACAACAGTTCGTCCAGGGTATTATATTTATGAATTTTATCAACCAAAAAATGGAAACCCAGATTATAAAAAATATCCTGGTTTAATCCCCGATACACATCCAGATAATTTATGCTTACCTTGTTGTTTTGATAAATACAACACGCAAGGAAGAAAAGACGCAAATGCAAAATGTTTTAATAACGAAGAAAAGGATAAAAAACAATCTAAAACAACTAAAAAAATTAAAATCTCTAAATTAGATAAAATAGATGAAGAAAATGAAAAAGATGAAGAAGATAAAATAGATGAAGAAGATGAAGAAGATGAAGAAGATGAAGAAGATGAAGAAATAGCAAAAATAGCAAAAATAGTAGAAGAAGACGAGTACATTAAAGGCTCCGAAAAATTCCCATTAGATCAAGGTCGGTGGGGTTATTTACCAGTAGAAATACAAATAATGTTAAAAGAAGTAAATGCTGATTGTCAAATTAGTAAAACAAACACAAACATAAAAGACAATCATCCATGTTTATTAAGACACGGAATAGAAATAAATAATAAACAATCTTTTATTGCGTGCATATCAGATATATTATTTTATGGAAAAAATACAAAAAAAATATTAAGCATACCTCAAATGAAATTATTAATAATAAAATCAATAACAATTGATACATTTATAAAATATCAAAACGGAAATTTAGTAACAAATTTTTATAATCCAGATGCAAAAATAGATGTAAATAAGTATAAAAAAACAAAATTATTTACAAAATTAAACATGAGTATAAATGAAGATTTATTTTATTATTCAAAAGTAGTTTCAGCGTATGAAAATTTTATTCATTTTTTACAAGATGATGAAACTATAATAGATCATACGTATTTATGGGATATAATTAGTATGCCTAACAATGATTTATTTGTAAATGGTGTAAATATGGTTATATTGCATTTACCAGATGACGATATTACAAACAACGTACAAATGTTATGTCCAACAAACCATTATTCGTCAAAATTTTATGAAGCAAGACAGCCAACAGTGTTTATAATAAAAAAAGACAATTATTATGAACCAATTTATTCATACAAAACAAATAAAAAAAATATAGTTGTAGCAAAAGAATTTAAAGAATACGATCCGAAACTGTCAGACACGATGAGAGAAATATTTAAAAACATTATTAAACCACTATTTAATACAATTTGTAAACCATTAGACAGTATGCCTAATGTTTATAAAATGAAAAGACCCTTATTATTGTATGATTTAATCCAAAAGTTAGACCAATACAAGTACGATGTAAAAAAATTAGTATTAAATTTTAGAAGTAAAGTTATCGGAGTAATAGCAGAAGAACCTTCAGGGAATAGTGGATACGTTCCGTGTTATCCATCATCATTAGGAGAAAAATTAAAGAAAAAATTAGAATACGTTTTTATGAATGATGTAAGTTTATGGAAAACATATGAAGAAACAGTACGGTTTTTAAATAATCTGGATAAAAGAAGTAAAAAAAGAAAAGAAATAGCGGATATTCCGTGTAAACCAAAATTTAAAGTAATAGAAGATGAACTAGTCGTAGGAATATTAACAATTACAAATCAATTTATTCAACTATCTCAACCAATCTCTCCAGATGAGATTGAAAGAAGTATAAACATAAAATCATTAAAAAATGATAATTACATTATAAACGCAAAAGCAGATCCCATGATTTCTACAGATGTTGAAATTACAACAAAAACAGAAATAGATCAGGAAAGAGTAGATTATATGAAAAAAATAAAATTAGAGTCAAGTTTTTATAATGTTTTTAGAAATACAATTCGCATATTATTAAATAATTATTCGAATGGAAAAATTAGAGAGAAAATAGAAAAAGAGATGGCGGCAGAATACACTCTTTATCACGAAAAAATAAAGAATATGGAAAAGCACTTAAAAGAATTAGTAAAAGACAAAATACAATTTATAGGGGATAAAAATTTTTATAAATTAATAAACAATATTTCTACATGTGTTGTCAAAGATCGGGATACTTGTTCCAAAACACCCGATTTATGTGCTGTTACAGAAGGAGGAGATTGTAATTTAATATTACCTACAAATAATTTAATAACAGATAAATTAAATGAACCCATTTATTTTTCTAAGATGTCAGATGAATTAATTAGATACACTAGAATAAATTCATTTATGATACAATCTCAAAGTTATTTATTATTTGAAAATATTGGTTATAACTTAAAAGATGACGAAATTATACTAATTCAATCATTATTAACGCAAGAATATTTTGAAAATTTAATACCAACTGTTGAAAATAAATATGTAAAATACAATTCATATGATGAAGTAAATCCTATTATTACACAAAAATATGACAACTCTGCAGCTCATGATAAAATCGTAGAAGAGAGATGTGAAATAGAAATAAATGAAAGTATTACAACAAGTAAATGGGCTGCGTGTTTTCCAGATGATTATAAAGAAATAAAATATGATACAAGTATTGTTTGTAATTATCATATGATCATTGATATAATAGGAATTAAAACAGGGACAAAATTAACAATAAATCAAATTAAAAATGAATTATATGAAGAATACACAAAATATTTAGAAAAGTATTTTGATAAAATAGTTGATATATTAATAATTGAAGGCAAAAAAACAATTGGAGATCAAGTATTTGCAAAAACAATCTCATTTGCAAATTTTATTTATGCAGATAATTATTTTTTAACTACTTTAGATCTTTGGGTTCTGTTAAAAAAATATGAAATCCCTAGTATTTTTATTTGTCAAAAATATATTTTGCAAACCGACTATGAAGACAGTTCTTTTTTAGCAAATGGTAATGAAGGGGATGAATTTGTTTTTATTGTTGTTCCTGGGTTTCGTCCAGAAAATGTGCCAGTATACAAAGTAATTCAATCAAATGATAATAAAATATTTATTTCTTTAGAACAATTAAAAAAAAAAGATTGTTTTAAAAAAACATTTGATCAACAAATTTCATTAGAAGATTATTTGACACAATTTAAAAAACCAACAAAAACAAATTATGAAAAAAAAAAAACAAAACTTATTATAGAAGAAGAAGATGAAGAACCTCTACAAAAGAAAAAACGGCCTCCTATTAAAAAAAGCAAACAAATGAAATTAATTATAGAAGAAGAAGATGAAGAAGATGAACCAGATAAAAAAGCAGAAAAAAAAATGTTAAATACTAAAATATCTCAAATAATAATAGAAGATGAAGATGAACCAGACATAGAAGAAATAAAAACAAAAGTTAAAAAAACAAAAAGAAAAAAATTAAAATTAAAAGGACCCAAAAGTATTAAAAAACGAAAACTAATTATTGAAGACACTTCTTCTGATAAAGAAGGTTCAAAATAATAAAAAAAACAGAAGATTACAGTCAATGGATAGAATATACAGAAGATAGACCTTTTAATGACCAACGTTATTATATTAGTAATTATAAGTTGAGAGAATTAGGATGGAATATAACAGTAAAATTAATTGATGGATTGCAAAATTTAATTTAACTTTTTCTTTATATTGATTTACCTGTTTAACAATTCAAATGTTAAAAAGTGTAATATAAAGAATATAAATAAAAATGTAATAATATAAATATAATGTCATTTTATGCAGTTGCTCGCGGAAGAAATACAGGAATATTTTTAACTTGGGCGGAATGTCGTAATTCTGTAAAAGGATACAATAACGCAATTTATAAAAAATTTACTACGAGAGAAGAAGCAAGCACGTATATTAAAACAAATACTTCTACCAGTTTTATTCCTGATTTTATTCCTGATTTTATTCCTGATTATTATGTTTATACAGACGGCGCATGTTCAAATAATGGAAAACATACTGCAATCGCCGGAATAGGAATTTTTTTTGGCATAAATGATACTCGTAATGTATCTAAAAAAATAAACGGCAAACAAACAAATAACGCCGCCGAATTAACAGCTATTATTGAAACATATAATATTATAAAAAATGATATTATACAAGGGAAAAAAATAATGATTGTTAGTGATTCAGCATATTCTATAAAATGTGTTACTTCTTATGGTGAAAAATGTTTTAAAAAAAGTTGGAATGTAGATATTCCAAATAAAGAATTGGTTAAAAATGCTTATGAAATTTACAAAGATATAAAAAATATTCAATTTATGCATGTAAAAGCACACACAAATAATACAGATCCCCATTCATTTGGAAATTTTAATGCAGACTATTTAGCAACTTTAGCAACGAATAAAGATTAATATAATAATTTTATTATATTATTATATTTATTATTAATTTATTATTAAAATCCAGGATCATAAGTATTATCTCTTCCTAAATCTTCTGGTTTTATTGTAATCACATTATTTTGTATAGATATTCTGTTTATACTACAAGGATCTTCTACATTATCTACTCCGCCAAAGAATTCTTCAATTGTGTCTTCAATATTGGTTGGTTTGTATTCACTTGTTTCTTCTAATTTATACATTTCATCAATATTCAAAACCACTTGAAACGCAGCGGTTCCAAAGAACCCTTCTTGTCCACACATTACGTTCGCCGAAACTCCTCTAAAGGTGTCTAGTTCAGCATGTCTTGCTGCTTTCAAGAACATTTCAGGTGTCTCTTCAAAAGAAGCTTTTGCAATAGGACCGATGTTATCATTGTTTATACCGTGTCTGAAGATAGATATTAGTTTACTAGTAGATGTCATACGATCTACCAATGTAATATAATTATGGTAATTTACATAAGTACCATCAAATTCTACTACTTCTACCAATTCATTATAAATCGCCTGTCTAGCCGCTTCAATCCCTAACACATGGTATATTTCAATAATATCGTTGGTAGTTGTTCTAGTGTTATCAATAAAGTTTAATCCTAATACTTCTAATAAATTTGTACCAATCGTGTCAAGAACCCATATATCTTGTTTTTTATATACACCATTTTGTTCTACCATATTATCCATAATTTTTCTTAGTATAACTTTATTAATTCCTTTAATACCACGCAATATAATATTATTAAGCAGTTGTTCTTGAAAGTTCTTTAAAATATAAATTTGATCTGATTGATCTAATGGGTTTACTTTTATTTTTTTCTGACCACCTTTGCCTGTTTTAATTACTTCATTCATACGGATGCGAAACACCAATTTATCTGCATTATAATCAGAATAAATACACGATATTTGTTCATCATAAGCGTGTTTTAAGGTAAAATTAACATCATCCATCGTTATATTTTTCTCTAACATGACTTCAGGATCCATTACCATTCGAATAATCCATTTTGATTTTTCATTTTCATCTGTTTGGAAAGATGATTCCGCACATTCTTCCATCATCGTTTCAAATACTTTATATTGAGTTATAGTATCTTTATCTTCTTGTATTAATGTGTTTAAATCATCTGGATCAAAACAAATTTCTATTGTTTGCACAATTTCTTCTAATTTTGTATGTTCTAACATATACATAATGCTTTGGGCTTTTTCCTTAAATTGTTCGTCTTCTGGGTGTAAATATACACATAATGAAGGATTTTTAATCTCAGATGACAAAGACAAAATTTCTTCAATTCTTGGCACACCACGAGTGACGTTAGATTTTGACGCGACCCCCGCAAAATGAAAAGTGTTTAATGTATTATGAATTATCACACCATAATCAGTCATAAATGTTTGATTTCCTGGAACAGTAAAATCATACACAAAATTACTTTGGTCGGGAGTATAATACTCAATATTTATAATTTCATCCCAAATAACATTCGATGTTGCGGCTTGTTGCAGTATTTTCAATTCATTCTTTATTTGAGATACGTTCTCATGTTGTTGAAATATTTCAATATATTTTTGTAATGTTCTTCTGCCGATGCTTTTATTTTGCGTTTTATAATGATTTAATAATCTACTTTGTCCTGGGATCTTTAATGTTTTTCCACAATAAGAGAGTATTTCTCCTAATCCATTTATTTTATCAATCTGTTCAGATAAACAAGTTGTTGCATTATTTCTCTCTATATAATTCACTAAGCTTACCAATTTGTCATAATGTAATATACTTCCAATATTTTCTAGATATGTTCTAGCATATTTTGAACTGATATTTAAATTATATAATGATTTGTCATTTTTTATTTCTTCTTTCATAGAAGCAAATATATCAAAATAGTTTAATAATAATGACAAATCTTTTATTAATTGCTTACTTCTACTGCATGCGCGTATTTGATGATGTTTATCATCACACTGGAAATTACCATCACCGTCAAAATAGCCTTGAAACAACCCTTTTTTGAATTCTATTGGGGCAATAAACGCAAAATTAGGAAGGCGTTTTACATAACTACCATTTCCACAAGTGGATAATAATAATTTTGCAAGTTCTGGTGAATTAAATTTTGTTGTAACTGATTTACCATATTGACCTTGTTTTTCACATACGCGCACATTTTTACCAAATAATTCAGCTATTTTTTGTGTATTTTTAATATAATATGGAGAAATATTTGTAATAGAAATTTCATTATAATTTAAATTTCCTTCAGCTAAATAAGCTCCGATAAACCATCCAAATAGTTCATCTAAAGGTTGTTCTATATCTCCAATAACAATCGTATTTTTTACAAACAAATTATCAATATGTTTTGCTACAGGAATTCTCATTCCTTCAATCATATTAGCGCCTGTGATTGGTACTACTTTTTGAGTTTTTTCATCTCTTATTAGATGTGAATGACTTGTGGTTGTTTCTACAGTTCTTCCACTTCGCGTAGTTACTTTCATCATTTCCCCATTTACAGGATGTCTGCTAATATGTGAAATTTTATTCCAATGTGTTTTTTCATCTTCACTAACACCAATGATATAATATTCGTCATTTTGTGTTTCTAATAATGTTTCCACGCTATTTTTATGTCCAGTATTAAAAGTCATATCTGGTAATTCTTTAATCAAATTATCACAAAATTTTCCAATTTCAACAGATAAATATTCTACATCATTTGTTATTTTATTTTTTTTAACTAATTTTATTTTTTCTGTAGATAATGCGGACATTTGTGTTGAGATTTCGCCAATACTTTGTCCTGCAATCATTCCAACCATTTCACCAGGAGCAACAATAGATCTTTTATAAGTGAGTGTAATTGTTTCTAATAGCAGGGTCAACGCTGCTTTATTAAATTTTTTAATAATAAGAAGATCTTTTGGAGATAAATAATAATAATATAATATTTTAAATAATTTTGTTGGAGGAGCATAATAATTTTTTTCTAAATTAGAATAACAAAATTCAATCATTTCTAATGCTTCTAAAAGCGTAATGTCTACTAATGAAGACATGCTAATATTACATTGACCTTGAATATTACTAATAATATATGAAAATGCTACGGGACAATTGACTACTGTATCTCCCTTGTTTTTAAATACTTTTTTAATAATATCTTCTCTAACAGAGATCATCATATCAATATACATTTGTGTTTTTGTCATAAAATCAGAATGCTGTTTTTTATTTCTAGCCAGCACATTTTTCAAAAAGATATTACTTAATGTTTTTATTTTTCCACTTTCTTCTGGTACTAAATAATGTTCGTAAATATCTTGAACGCTCATAGTAACAATCGGCATGTTTTGATTTTCTACTTTTGTAGTATCAATATTATCATCTCCATATTTAAATTGAACTATCTTATTTTTATTGGTTCTAACGGTCATATCATAATTGACCATCAAGTCTTCTAATCCTTTAATTAATCGTCTTTGAATATAACCAGTAGTAGACGTTTTTACCGCTGTATCAATAAGACCAACACGACCACCCATCGCATGAAAGAACAGTTCTTGAGGCGACAATCCGTTGATATAAGAGCTTTCAACAAACCCACGAGCACTAGGAGAGTCGTCATATTTTGTAAAATGAGGAAGGGTTCTGTTTTCAAATCCATATGGAATTCTTTTACCATCTACATTTTGCTGTCCTAAACACGACACCATCTGGGAAATGTTCAGATCCGATCCTTTTGACCCAGCATTTACCATTGTAACAAAGCGGTTGTTTTTCCCCAGACTTTTTAATCCAATTTTACCAGACTCAGAAGTTGCTTGATTAAGAATACTATTCACTCGCGTTTCAAATTCTTCTACATTTGTTTTACCTGTGTTATTTTCAAAGATGCCGATTTGTACTTGATCAATCAAATTTTTGACATCTATTTTTTTATTTGTAATAACTTTTATAATTTCATCATTTGTTTTATCATCCGAAATTAAATCACTTATTCCCACGCTAAATGCAGCGGATTTCATAAATTCAGTTACTACATTTTGTAAATCATCAATAAATTTAGCAGAAGCCATATTACCAAAATCATTGCAAACTCTTTGCAATAAACCTTTGGTTCCCGCACCTAAAACACTTTTATCCATTTGTCCGCGTATATATTTACCATTAACAATTTCTAAAACAGCATTTGATGTTTTATAATCCGATTCTTCTTTAAATGCTTTTGTTTTATATTTCATAGTAAGAGGAGGCATAATTTGACTAATAATATCAAAATTGGTTATGCCTTCTGGTTTTTTAACATTTTCTAATAATTCAGCTTCATTTACCCCATCAAACATCATTAACAAACTCATTGCATCTCTAGGAGAAAACTGTATTCCTTCACGAGTAAATTGATATGACCCAAGCATGGAGTCTTGAAAAATACCAATAATAGACGAATTATTTGCTGGGCTGATAATTTGATAAGGAACTGCTGCCAAATGTTTTAATTCAGCTTCCGACTCAGGATCTTGTGGCATATGTAAATTCATTTCATCTCCATCAAAATCGGCATTATACGGTTTTGTATCAGCTACATTCATTCGAAATGTATCTCCTTGATGCATAATTCTTGCAATATGACACATCATGCTCATTCTATGAAGTGTTGGTTGTCGATTGAATAAAATTGCATCTCCATTCATCATATGTCGATGAACGATGTCTCCTTCTTCTAATGCAAGAGATTTGCGATCTAAGAAATATCGCAACGTGATTATTTCGCCATTTTGTTTTTCTAACATTTTTGCACCTGGCCACAAATCCGGACCATTTTGCACTAAGTTTGTCAAAAATGCCTTATTCATTTTATTTACATAAACCGGTTTTGTAATGTTTTTTGCAATTTTCAACGGTATACCTAATTCACGAATGGAAATATTTGGGTCTGCCGTAATAACCGAACGGGCACTAAAATCCACTCGTTTCGCCATCAAATTTCCTCTCATTCTGCCACTTTTCCCATTCAATCGGTCTTTAATTGACTTCAGTGGTCTTCCAGACCGTTGTGCCACAGAAGCCACTCCAGGGATTTTATTATCTACCTGAGTAGCAATATAGTATTGCAAAACGGTGGTCCAATCATCTATGACATTTGCGGGAGCATTATTTAACAACTTATCTTGAAGTGTTTTATTTGTTTTTATAATGTTTACTAAAATATGACTTAAATCATCTTCTGATCTTTGTTGTGCATCATGTTTTACAGATGGTCTAACTGCTGGAGGAGGGACCAACATCACTTGACAAACCATCCAATCGGGTCTAGAATAAATAGGACTAAACCCCATAAAAGAGACGTCGTCGTCGGATATGCGTTTAAAATTTTTTAATACCATTTCAGGGGTTACTTTAATAATAATAGGTTCTGCGTCGGCATTATCATTTTTCCATTCTGCAAAAATAGTGGCTAATCCTTCTTTTCTTATTTTATTTGGTTGCAAAGTACCACAACCATCATCATTTTCATCCCCGCATCTTTTTACTTTACCACATAATCCAAAAACATATTTCCATCTAGCATCTCCTTGAAGTTTCAATGCTTGTTTATATTTATCTTTACTCACTAACAGTTTGCTACATTTGAAACAAACACAACGCATACATTTCAATATAGTACTTAAATATTGAATATAAAAGACCGGACGGGCGAGTTCAATATGTCCAGAATAACCAGGGGTTTGCATATAATCAAGACCATCTGTTGGACAGATAAGCCCAGGTTCTAATACACCCATTCGGGGGTCAAACAACCCTCCAATGACCGGTTTATTGTTTATATAAGTATCGCGACTGGTAATTTCAGCAACAGAACCTTTTCGTATCTCTTCAGGAGATAAAATACTAAATTGGATACCAATCACTCTAGAACAATTCATTGGCGTGTTGGAAAATTTAGACATCTCTTATATAATATTATAATAGTTTTATATTGTTTCTACAAATCAATTTTATTTCTTATAAAAAAAATTTATAAATTATCATTTATCAAAATATTTTATAAATTTTGTAAAAGAAATAAAATATAACAAAAACTTATTTCTATTTAATTCTCTATTATAATATTTATTCTTACAATAGAATATAATGTTTCTTATAAATTAAATACTGTTTTACTGGTTAAAATTAAATACTAAATACATACATTATGATAATCATTTAAAGAATTTGTTATAATATTATCTAGGAATGACATCATTCACCAGCCAAAAATTATACACAGATACTTTATTGAGTGCAAATGGTATTCAATTGTCTAAAATAGGGTCTGATACGGTTGTATTGTATGATACTAAAACAGACGTTGTTTACATTTGTGGTCATTTTAAAGAATTCAAAATGAGTAGCCATTTGGGATCTAAAGAAGTTTTAGATTGTTATAGTTTAAGTTCTCAAAAAATGAAAATGGAACCATGGTTTGATATGGGAAAACAAGATATGAAATTTATTAATCAAATGGTAGAATTAAATAAATTGTTTGCTTTTTTTCATGATAAAGAGTGTATTGTAATGTGCGATGCAAATACACAAGTCGTTCAAGGTTCTTCTTCATCAAGAACGTTGGATTTTTATGAAAAAGAAACGTTGCGTTTTCAAACATTTGAATTTGATTATGATGTGTTTGTTTCAAATAAAACTACACAAGATTTGCAAATTAAAACAACGGATAAAATGAGAGGAACACATACAAGTCAATTGAATAAATCGTTTCAAAATTCGATGTGTAATATTGATTATGTTATATACAAGCCAAGACAATCCGACACTGTAGAAATGGTATCTAAGGCTTATATGTTACAACCGGATCATCAATTTAAAGAAAAAAGTGTAGAAGAATTAACTACTGCACCATATTATATTCCGGATCATGCACCCGTTATTACTAAAATAAATAACGCAACATGTGTAGGAACATTTAATATTAAAGGAGGAGACACAGAAGACTCTTCATGGGCGGAATTTGTGCCGGAACAATACAAATCATTCTTTTTACATAATAGTGTTCAAATAAAAATAAATTCATTTTTATTAGTAGCATTTAAAACATTACCTGAAGTTGAGTGTTTAGCATCAAATGAAGAGAGATTAAAAAGGATTAAAAGTAAGAATTTTGTATCAGAGCATCGATTTTCTATTTGTGAAATGCATTTACACCCAGATATGGTTCCGTATATTGAAACAAAAGAAGATAATTCATTTGTAGCTTATTTTTTGACAAATGATAAAGAAATAATGACTGAATGTACATTTTGTTATAACTCTCCCATTTTTACAGTAGAAATCGTTGAACATATTCCTAATGAAATAGTTAAAAAGGAAGTAAACAAATGGACCAAGATATTATTAAAAGATTTAAATCAGGCAACTAATCAACAAGTAAGAATAGATTATTTTTTAAGTAAAGTATCTAAGTTATTAAATTTTTATTATTATGTAGAAAAAGATACAATTAATTTGAAAGATAAACTATCTTTTTATGATGTTTATACTGAATGGTTTTCTCAAAATGAAGAAAAAATGTCTGTTGTAAATATGTTAGGTGTCCTTAAAAGTATCCGTCCTGAACTAACCCATGTTGCATTGCAAGAATTTCCAGTAGATAAATGTTTAGCAGATGCACTTGTGCATGAATTAAATTTAATTGGTAATGTCTACATAAATAAAGAACCATTTGTTATAGATAATAAACAGTGTGCAACACAAGGCGCCATTTTTGTTTATTCATAAATATAATATAAATTAGTAAATATAAATATTCATAAATTAGTAAATATAAATATTTATTATTTAAGCATATTATTCAAAAACTTATAATATAATGTATAAATATGATTTAAAATTTACACATTATATTATACAATCATATTAGTATGGCAACTGATAATAAAGAAGAAAATAAAAAAAAATATAACAAAAAGACACATTCTGGTTCTGGATCGGACGATGATGAAGAAATAGAAGAATTTAATATTAAAGAATACCGTAAATTTCTTTCAAAATTATTTCCATCAAATTATATGACAAAGAAAACAAATGAAAAGTCAGATAAAAAAGAGAAAAAAGAGAAAGAAGAAAGTTCTGACACTGGTTCAGATTACGAAGAAGAATATGATCCCGATTATGAAACTGAAGATGAAGATAGTTCCGAATATGAAACAGAAGATGAAGATAGTTCAGAATATGAAACAGAAGAAGATGACGACCCATCATCAGAAGAAGAAGATAAACATAAAAAACGAAAAAGATGTAGTAAAATTCAACAAATAGAAAACAAAAAATCGAGTAAAAAACATAAATCAGAAAAAAAACATTTTACTAGAACATCAAAAGTAGAAAATGAAAAAGTAAAAAATAAAAAAGTAAAAAATGAAAAAGTAGAAAATGAAAAAGTAGAAAATGAAAAAATAAATATTATATTTACTCTTGCAAGACATGAAGAAGATGAAGAGGATGCGGAGGATGAAGAGGATGAAGAGGATGAAGAGGATGAGAAGGATGAAGAGGATGCAGATATTTTATCAGAAGAAGAAAAAGAACCAAAAATAATGGTTGATAATGAAGTATTGTCAAATTTAAAAGATTTATTAAGTAAGAACCCTAATGACAAATCTATAAAAAAGTGCATTAAAGCGTATGAAACAGATATTATAGAAACTGAGAAAAAACAAAAAAAAAAAGAAATAACTCAAAGAAATAAAAATATGAGAATGTTTAAAAAATGTATAAAAGATAAAAATTTAACAAATGATTTTTCTTTTTATAAAAATTTAGATTTACCAGTTCAAGATAAATTGATAAAAGAAGTTAAAGAATTAAATAAAATTATGCGAACAGAGAAACCATATCGTATATCTTTACTTGAAACAAATATTCCAACCGAATTAAAAGCGTCTGCTATGAAAAAAATTAATTCGTTAAAACACATGGATCAAGGAAGTGGAGAATATTATAAAATTAAAAATTGGATTGATACTTTTATGCGTATTCCATTTGTAAAATATGAAAAATTACCTATTTGTATTAATGATGGTATAGATAAATGTCATGATTTTATGGAAAATGCACAAAAAACATTAAATGATGCTGTGTATGGTTTAAATGATGCAAAAATGCAAATAATGCAATTATTAGGACAATTAGTTACAAATCCATCTGCTATAGGAACAGCAATTGCTATTCATGGGCCTCCTGGAACAGGAAAAACATCCTTAATTAAAGAAGGAATTAGTAAAATATTAAATAGACCTTTTGCGTTTATTGCTTTAGGAGGAGCAACAGATAGTAGTTTTTTAGAAGGACACGGTTACACTTATGAAGGTAGCACATGGGGAAAAATAGTACAAATATTAATTGATAGCAAATGTATGAACCCTGTTATTTATTTTGATGAATTAGATAAAATAAGTGAAACCCCTAGAGGTGAAGAAATAGCAGGTATTTTAACTCATTTAACAGATACTACTCAAAATTCAGAATTTCACGACAAATATTTTTCAGATATTAAGTTTGATTTAAGTAAATGTTTTTTTATATTTAGTTATAATGATGAAACAAAAGTAAATCCTATTTTAAAAGATCGTATGTATAGAATAAAAACAAAAGGATATAACAGTAAAGAAAAAATAAATATAGCAAATAATTATTTATTACCAAAAATTCGGGAACAAGTAAAATTTCAACTTGAAGATATTATTATTTCAGATGAAGTAATCAATCATATTATCGAGGGTCACTGTAATAAAGAAGACGGTGTAAGAAATTTGAAAAGATGTTTAGAAATTATTTTTACAAAAATAAATTTGTACAGATTAATGAAACCAGGAACAAATATATTTGAAAAAGATATGAAATTAGCGGTTGAATTTCCTTATACAATTACAAAAGATATTGCAGATAAATTAATAGTAAAAGACGATGATAAAACATCGGCATTGTGGAGTATGTATGTATAAATTGTTATGATAATGTGTATATATAAACAATATAAATATAAAAAATAATCTAAATAATATGAATTTAGATTATTTTTTATTAAAAAAAAAAATATATAATAATTTAATACGTAATTTAAATTCTATTATTTCAGATTATGATGAATTATTAGAATTATCATTAAAAAATGATCAAAATAATCTTGGATTATTTTTGTTTGAAATATCTCAAATTAAAAAACAAAAAAACAAATTACTACGTTATTTAAAAGATGTTAATACTTTTCAAATGATTTGCAGTAATCATGTTAAAACAACATGCGAACACCAATTTGAAAATGATAGTATAGATATTACACCAGAACGCTCACAAAATATTTGTTATTGTGTTGTATGTGGATACACCATGCCTTAATATTGACTGTATGGAACATTATTACCACCTCTCATTACTAAATAATTGTATTGTGTTTTTGTCATGCAAGCGCATCCACTGCTATTTGAATAACTATTTGGGCAACATTCTGGTTTAAATTTAGTATTTGCGAATAATACTAATTCATCATTTGGTAATGGAACGGGTTGACTTGGTCGATTTAAGATTTGTTGTGCTCCTTCACTGTTTGGCTGTCCAGGAGTAATAACTAAATTAGACGTATCCCACTTAGAGGGATTAATATGGCTATCATTTGTTAAATCGTATGCAGAAGATGCGCCATTATTGGTGCTTGCTCCGACAAATGTTTCAACTAGCAATTTATTATTACAACAACCGCAAAATGTATGCAATACTAAAATGATATAAATAATTCCGATTATAATTAAAATTTCTAAATTTAATTTAAATGAAAAAATATTTACAGACATAGACATATTATACATACTTAGTAGATAATAATTAAACAAATTTAGAAAGTAAAAAATCTATACTTGAATTATAATCATTAATAACTAAATGATCTTTTATGTAAAAAAAACTTGTGTCTGTTAACAAATGATATAATTTTTTATTTTTATTTTTATTTTTTAAATCATATTTTTTTAAATACTTTTTGTTATTTATTATATTTGAACTACCTGTAATTTTATTGTTTTTTCCTAAAATATACTTGTATTGTTTCATATCTTTACCGTTTATTATAACAGTTCCGTATATTTTCTCTCCATTTTTTAATGTATCTCCTATAGTTATATTTTTTATAGATTTTTTAATGTTATTATTTAATTCTATTTTAGTAGATCCACCTAATCCTTCATCAAAATGTAAATGAATATCACTTGTTTTTTTAATAATATTATTTTTTTTCCATTTATTTATTATTTTTTTTGTTAAATCATCCCAATCTGCAAAAATATATTTATTAATTTGAATTATTTTGTTTTTTGTATTTAAACAATATAAATAAGGTTGATTATAATTTACTATTTTGGTTGCTTCAGGGTGTTCTGATACACGCACCCATTTATTTGCATACTTTATTAAATGACTATCAGAGACAATTATATTGTTTAGTTTATACATAACAGATCCTTTTGTTTCTACTTTTATAATAGCGGTGATTGTGTTATTATTGTATAATACATCTCCTGTTTTTATATTTTTTATTTTTTTTGTAGTACCATCATTCATTACTATTTTTGTATTTTTATCAAAACATTTAACTTTTGGTAAACTTAAATTAGTTTGTACTTTTAATACATCTACCATAAATGCTAGCAAAAGAGCCATAGGAATACAAATGGATACAAAAAGAGCGGTGGCTGTTGCGGCGGCTCCCCATGTAAAAGGTAAAATCCAAAATATGGCTATCATAGCAGCCAAAGCGATTAAAGCGATTACAATAGATTGTGCTATTAATCCGATAAACGATTGTAAAGCATAATATGCACCTAAAAAAGTATATAATCCAGCAGTCATACTTCCTTGCATTTTTGAAATTAAATCTCTAACACTTATTATAATTTGTTGTAATGGTATCATAAAATTCATTAATCTACCCATTATTTCTTCTGAAATACTTTGAAACAACGTTCTAATTTTATTAAACATTCCACGAATATCTTGAATAGCATCAGATACAGTACTTGTTAAATCCGTTAATGCGCTTGTTACATAAGTTAATGGTTGTATTGCAATACTAGATATATTAGATAATATACTTTGAGTACAATAATTAAAATTTTGTTCAGTATAATCAGCTATAGTTACGCCTTCTGGACGATTTAATATGCCTGCAAATGGCATAACCATCGGACTGCAACGTTTGTTCGGCCAATCGTTAATAATTGGTTGAGCATTTATCATAACATAACAATATGACAATCCTAAAAAAAATAATATATTTATAATTATAAATAAAATTACAGAATTACTGTATTGATCAAAGTATGTTAAATTTTTATATAATTTTGTAATATTTTCATAACTTTCTGATGTTTCATTATTCATATATTATAATAATTTTAAAATTATTATAACATTACATATAAATTATTACATTTTTATTTTGAGAAAATGATCTTCCCAATCCCAAAAAATTTCATCCCCTATTGAAATATTATGAGTATCTGTAATCAAACAGCTAAACCATTTTAGTTTTGTTTTAGATAATTTTGCTTTACGGTAATTTTCTACTTTTATAAATTGTTTTGTTTCTTTATCGTATACTAAATGTGACCCTGTTACATAAATTTTTTCTTTATGTTGTTTTTCTTGTTTTATTTCATACAATGGAACTGGGTCAATTATATTATCTATTTTCATAACTATTTCTATTATTGAACCATCACTTAATATATCTCCTAATTTCATATTTTTCATTTTTTTTATTGTTCCATTTCTTAATAACATTTTTGTATTTGGATGAAAACATTTACCAAGAGTTCTAACCATTTGACCTGCATCACCAGCCCATATACTTTGCCCTGTCATTATTCCTCCATCTAAAATGTATAATAAAGTAGTAACTATTCCTATTGTTTTACCTATTAAATCTTTTATTCCTATTGTAATTTTTTGAAATTCAATAACTAAATTCATAAAAACTCCAAATACCGAACTAATAATATTAGAAAAAAAACTGCGAATTTTAGATATCATTGCACGAATATTTTGAATATCTGACATAAACCCGCCAAGCATGTCCGTTAATGAACTTGTTATATAAGTTAATGGTTGTAGTAGAGAACCCATAAAGCTTGTTTGTATACTCTGAATACAATAACTAAAATTTTGTTCAATGTTATCAGCTAAAGGCATATAAATAGGATTACATCTGTATAATGGCCAGTTTGCTTTTATTTCTGCTAATTGGTTAAAATAAAAAATAAACATAAAATATATTAAAAAAACCAAATTAACATATACAAAACGTAACCAATTTCTTCCAGTAGGCATAGTTATATTATAGATATAAATTATTAATTAATTTATAACTATAATTAATATTTTTTCTTTTTATAAATATTTTTTCTTTTTATAAATATTTTTTCTTTTTATAAATATTTTTTCTTTTTATAAATATTTTTTCTTTTTATAAATATTTTTCTTTTTATAAATATTTTTTCTTTTTATAAATATTTTTTCTTTTTATAAATATTTTTTATTTTTTCTTGATTTTTTATTTTTTCTTGATTTTTTATTTTTTCTTGATTTTTTATTTTTTCTTGATTTTTTATTTTTTCTTCTACCTCCAACAACTGTAGCATAATTATCATTTGTTGCATTTGTCGCTGATTGATTACTATGCCCGGATGCTTTTGCAATTACATCATTTGGGGTTTGACCTGGACCACCAGTTGGTGTATAAGATGTAGGCATCGTTGTAACAGTTGCACCACCTTTTCGCGATTTGTATTTTATTTTATGATATTTATTACAATTATATTTATTATATACATTTTTTTTTCCTCCAGCTAATGTATTTGCACTTGCTTGGCGTGCATTATTTGAACTTTGTGCAGCGATTGCACTATCACGTGGATTTCCAGCTAATGATGCTTGTACTGTAGGAGGCGCTAATGGAGTACTCATATATTATATTAATATTTAATAATATAAAAATAAAATATTATTAAAATTAAATGGATGAAAAACAAAGATTACAATTACAAAATATGATAAAGACAAATAATGTAGAAGATCAAACTGATTTTATTCGTGAATTAAAACATAGTCAAATTTTACGAAATGATGTAAATAAATTAATTGAATTAAAAAAAAAATATTTAAATACAGATACTCATTCAACTGAAATGTATAATGAAGGTGCGGTTGAATGTTCTTTTTTATTTACTTATTATACTGATTTATTTAATAAAATTAGAAAAGATGAAATAGATACAAACATTCTTTTTTCTTTTTTAGATGTGTTAAAACAAATAGAAGATGGAGAACTAGATCAACATGAAGGCTCATTTATGGTTGGTGAATTATTAAAAAAAATATATATAGATAGTGCTTTAAAAAAAGCTGAAAAACTAAATGAGAACCAAGATGTTATAACAGAACCAAAAAAGGCAAATGTAGAAATATCATGGGCGCAATTTAAATCAAAAAATATATAAATATTATATAAATACATAATAGTATATTATATTTATAATGACTTCGCTTGTTATTGTTGAATCGCCCGCAAAATGTAAAAAAATAGAAGAATATTTAGGTCCAGGATATAAATGTATAGCTTCATTTGGACATTTGAGAGAGCTAAATTCTCTCGAACATATTACAGATAATTATATACCTACATATACAATTATTGATCAACCATTAAAAAAAAAACAAGTTGCTTTGCTAAAAAAAGAAATAAAAACAGCAAAAGAAGTTATTTTAGCTACAGATGATGATCGTGAAGGAGAATCAATTGCTTGGCATATTTGCGATTTATTTCAATTAGATGTTATGAAAACCAAACGCATAATATTTAATGAAATTACAAAACCTGCTTTACAATATGCTATTGAAAATCCTAAAACGATCGATTTAAATATAGTATTTTCTCAACAAGCAAGACAAATACTGGATTTATTAGTAGGATTTAAAATAACCCCAATATTATGGAAATTAATTTCTAAAAATAAAAAAGATACACTTAGTGCAGGTAGGTGTCAAACACCTGCATTAAAATTAATATATGATAATTATTGTGATATAAATGCAAAACATATGTTAGAAAAATCTTATCATACAAAAGGAATATTTACAAATTCAAATATTCTTTTCTCTCTAAACAAAGAATTTAAGAATGATATAGAAATAAAAAATTTTTTACAAGAAAGCAAATCTTTTAATCATATGTATACATGTTCAGATCCGGTTCAAACATTTGAACAGCCTCCAAAACCATTTACTACATCTTCTCTCCAACAAAAAGTAAGTAATATATTACATTATTCTCCAAAAGAAACCATGCAAATATGTCAAATATTATATGAAAAAGGATATATTACTTATATGCGAACAGACTCAACAAAATATAGCAAAGAATTTATTGATACAGTAAAAAATTATGTAAAAAAAAACTACAATCAAGATATTAATGCGCTTATTATTATAAAAGAAGGCCCTCATGAGTCAATCCGATGCACTGATGTGTTTCTCTCTGATCTTCCAGATACAATAAATAATACCAAAGAGAGAAAATTGTATAAATTAATTTGGGAACATACATTAGAAAGTTGTATGTTACCTGCGTCATATTATTCTATTACAGCAAACATTTCTGCCGCAAACAACTCGCATTTTTCATACAATAGTGAAAAAATAAATTTTCCCGGATGGAAAATAATAAATGAAAAGCATTTAAAAGAAGATAATAATTATCAATATTTGCAAACAATTCAAAAGAATATAATTTTACCATACAAAAAAATAATATCAACAGAAAATTACAAGGGTTTAAAACAACATTATACGGAAGCAAGATTAGTTCAATTATTAGAAGAAAAGGGTATAGGACGGCCGTCAACATTTTCTTCTCTCGTAGAAAAAATACAAGAAAGAGGGTATGTTACAAAAAAAGATATACCAGGAAAAGAAATAACATGTACTGATTATGAATTAGAAAATAATGGAAATATTGTTGAAATAAATATACAGAGAGAATTTGGAACAGAACATAAAAAATTAGTTATTGAGCCATTAGGTATAATAGTTGCAGATTTCTTGTATAAATATTTTAATGATTTATTTATTTATGATTATACAAAACAAATGGAAGAACAATTAGATTTAATTGCATCAGGATTAAAGCCAATAAATGAGATATGTGATAATTGTAATTCTTTAATTATCCAATTAATAAAACCATTTTATTTAACACAAGAAAATGAAAAAGGCCAGCCCATTAAACAAAAACAAATAATATTAGGGCAGCATAATGGATTAAATGTTTATTTAAAAAAAGGAAAATTCGGGTTATATATTGAATGGGGAGAGAATACAAAATCATTAAAACAGTTTGGTAATAGACCTTTAGAAAACATACAGTTTGATGAAGTAAAAACATTTTTATGCGAAGATACTTCTGTTGTTAGAGAGATTAACCGGGATATATATATTAAAAAAGGACTTAAAGGCGAGTATATATTTTACAAAACCGCAAAAATGAAAAAACCGAAATTTTTCGATATAAAAATGTTTTTTTCACAAACAGGAGAAGATTATAAATTATGTAATATCGATATTTTAAAAGATTGGATATCTAATACATATAATATTTAATATTATTATATACTAATAATGAAATGGTACACAACTGTATATAAAGGATTTATTATTTCTGCAATAATCGCATACGTAATTGGTTTTTTATCACCTTCTGTAAAAATATGTGTTGGTGCTTATATTTCAGGACATGTTATGTGTATTTTAGGGGTTATGATGATTTTACTACATTTATTAACTGTTTTGTTATCTGCTTCTACTGCGGGTACAATGAAAGATATAAGTTATAAATTATTCTTGTATGGTGGTCCTTTCATATTGTTATTAGTAAACATTAGTATTATTTTGTATTTAATGCTTAAGTATTCAAAAAATATTGTTGACGGTCATGTATCTTCTAGTTATAACTCATTTAGCAACATCGCTTGTGCTCTTGTTATTGCTCAAACATGGATAATATATTCAAATGTATCATCGGATAGTTTCCAAAAACAAGGGTCACTCTCGAAAGTTTTATTATCTAGTTTATTTTTACTAGGAGTTTTATTTGCGATGAACACCGTTGTTATTTATACTATTTTAAAATATTTCATCACAGATGGTTTTGTATAATAATTTAATATTGTTTATTATACAAATATATTATATTATACAAATATTTATATTATATTGTTATTTTATGCAATTTACAATCTTTACTATAAAAGCTATGACAATAACCATAATCTAAATGAATTTTATAAATAATTTTTGCAGGAAAAAGATACAACGGACAAAAAAAATCGGCATTTTGTTTAATAAATTCTTTTATTAAAGTATCATCATTTGGTAAAACAAGTTTTTCATTATTTATATTATTTATAACAATTAATTTTATTTCCTCAGGTTTAGAAGTTATCTCAAAATGAGCTTTCACATTTTCATATAAATGTTTTAATGAAAATGATTTAAAAACCGATATCCACACAAAATAATTGCAACATTTTGTTACTTCAAATACATATTGCATCTCAAATAAATCTAATATGTATTTTTTATTATTCATATTATATATTTCTGTATCCATATTATATATTTTGAAAGGGGGTGTCTTTAAGTTCAAAATGTATAATTATATTACAGTATAAACCGTATTATTAATTGTATTTATATTATAAATTTATAAGTTAAACCATAAGAACTAGGGGTTTCCCATATACCAGATATTTTTAGAACAAACGGTTGAGATATTGTTATTGTGTTATTTATTTCACAAAATAATTTAATTAATCCTTTTTGTAATTCTTCATTTATTTTATATTGAGGAGTTTTATTTTTTGCATCATATTTATGTAATATATTTTCTTCTATTTTTTTTATATTATTTAATACATCTTGATTTTTATTTACATTAAATACACTTTTGTATTTTATATAATTTTTTTCGTATTTAACATCATTTAATGTTATTGATAAATATATACCATTAAATATGATTGTATGAGAAGAATATAATATGCGAATAAATTTTCCGTTGTTCATTATATTATTTACAACTGGTTCACAAAAGTATATATCATCATTATTGTATTGTTCTATTTTTTTTATTATATTCATGATATAATATCTTTTTTATATTTAAATTGTGTATACTTCATTTAAATATAAAATATAATTGTATTAATAATGAAATTTTATGAAACTCATTTTGAAGAATATGTTCATAATAATGAAACTTTACACCCAAAATTATTAAAATTATACAAAACTTTTCCCAAAAACATATATGAATTGAATAATTTAATTTTTTTTGGTCCAAATGGCACAGGTAAATATACACAAATGTTACAATCCATTAAAAAATATAGTCCGTCTGAATTAAAATATGAAAAAAAAATAAGTATTACACATAATGATTTAAGTTTTTTTTTTAAAATTAGTGATATTCATTATGAAATTGATCTTTCTTTATTAGGTTGTAATTCTAAATTATTATGGCATGAAATATATCAACAAATTATAGATATTATTTCTGCTAAAACAGAAAAATATGGTGTTATTGTATGTAAAAATTTTCACGAAATTCATAATGAATTATTAGATATATTTTATAGTTATATGCAAAAAAATACTGGTTCCCCTGTTCAATTAACATTTATTCTTATTACAGAAGAATTAAGTTTTATTCCAAATAATATAATAAATTGTTGCAAAGTTATAAATGTAAGTAGACCATCTAAATCAAATTATGCAAAATGTATAAAAAATAACACAATTATAAAAAATGTAAAATTAGAAAATATAACAAATATAAAATTATTACATTTAAACAATGAAGAATTATTACTACCTTATAAAGTTATTTGTGATAAAATAATACATACTTTAATTAATATAAATGAATTGCAATATTTACAATTTAGAGAAATGTTGTATGATATTTTTATTTATAACTTAAATATTAATGATTGTATTTGGTATATTCTCTCTACACTTGTTTACCAACATGTATTTCAAAAAGATCAATTTGCGCAAATATTGAAGAAAACATTTTGCTTCTTTCAGTATTATAATAACAATTATCGCCCAATTTATCATTTAGAATATTATTTATTGTATTTGGCACAAAATATTCATAATTATAACAAATAATTTTAATTTAATTGACTTAATATTTTTTATTTTTTATTTTTGTTTTTTGTTTTTTGTTTTTTGTTTTTTTGTTTTTTGTTTTTTGTTTTTTGTTTTTTTGTTTTTTGT
>Ga0214919_10001318_pt1 | contig 40969 bp, 47 predicted proteins | sample LL1503_MetaG_FD_177994 | JGI IMG/M metagenome (GOLD analysis project Ga0214919, IMG submission 177994) | Freshwater microbial communities from Lake Lanier, Atlanta, Georgia, United States - LL-1503 | ecosystem: Environmental > Aquatic > Freshwater > Lake | place: USA: Georgia | collected...
TAAATATTTAAATAAATAAAATTATATTTTAAAAATATTTAATAAAAAAATTATTAATTTTAAAAATTTTAATTAAAGGTTATGTTAAACAATTAAATTAACTATTAATTATAAACATATCTATAATCAAGCTAAAAAAGTTTATTTTTACTTAAATAATTTAAAAAAAGATAATATAATAATACAAAAATCTCCAGCATATTCATATTATATATTAAAATATTTTATATTTTATTATTTTACTAATAATAATACAAATTTATTTGATAATATATTTTTTAATTCTAAAAATTATAATGAATTAATTAAATTAATTTATAATTATAAATTAAATGAAACAGAATATATTAATTTTAATTCAGCACGTATGACACTATTTGAATTAGAATAAATTATAGAGAGACTTCATTAGTTTTTTTTTTTTCATTATTTAAAATATCTGATAAAAATCTTTGATGATCTTTAAATTCAATTATGTGTCCTTCTTTGAAACCAAACAATTCTGCAGTATATTTATCTAAAGCTGTTTGTTGTCCTCTTTTCAAATTTCTCTTTTTAAATTCTTCATTTAAAAGATGAAATAATTTAGATTGTGATTTTACATCATTATCAGGTAAATTTAAGTATTTAATTAATACTTGTGGTACTTCTTTTTCTCTCAAGATTCCACTTCGTGCAGAATTTGTTCTACGAACTTTTTCTTTTCTAGCTTTATTACATCCATCTGTATAAGCTTTTGGCAATAATGAAATTAATTTATTTAATTTTTTTCTATTTGAATTTCTTAATCTATCTTTTGTTAATTTTAACTTGTCTAGATCATTAATATCATTATCTAATTGTATATTTTCTTTATTTAAAATTTCAATTTCTGTAAGAACTTCTTCGTGAGATAATTTTTTTAATTTTTCTTTTAATTCTTTATTTGTATCTTTTTTTTCTTCTACTGCATTATTATCTAATTCATCATCAGATTCATCAACTGTAATTTCAGTTTCATTATCTGAATTTGAATCATTTTCTGATAATTCTTCAACTATTTGTTTAATAGGTTTACTTTGAATTTTAGGGGGCATTTTATATACCTAAAATAAATATTCAATAAAAATAGTTATCAATTTTTTTAATATTATAATTATAATTGTAATATTAAAATGTTACTAATATTTTATTTTTAATTTTATCGTTATTATTAATAATTGGTTGAATATTATTAATTATTTTTATTTGTTGTTTTTTATATATTTTTATATTTTTATTTATTTTATTATCAAAAATAGTTTTTTTATTTTTATTCATATCGATTTCAATATAATCTTTATACTTATTAACATAATCAAAAATATTTTTTGATATAAACCATTTAAAAAAATTTAATTGCCCAATTGTTGTTATAATCCATATATCTTTAACATAATATGGTATCCTTAAACCTCTTGCAAATGGATCAAAATTTTTTTTTTGATAAGTTTTTAATTGTTGTTTATAAGATTGATATATATTAAATGTTGTATCATTTAAATTATAACTAATTTTATTTTTTTTAGAATATTTTGTTACAAAATAATCAATTAATCTAATAGAAATTTTTGAATCTGAATTTACTATAGAAATAAATTCATTAACATAATTCATTGTATCATAAAATTTTTCAAATGATTTTAATAACATATTTTCTTGAGAACTAATTTGTATTAGATTACACATTTTGTTATTTAGTTCTAATGCAGTATGCATATTATATATATAATATAAAAAATCTTTAAATAATAATTATTCTAACCAATTATAACTTGTTTTAATATATTATCAGAATCATCATCAGATGATATATTACTATCTAATTTTTCATACTTTGTATTTTTTAAAAATAATTCAGAATGATTGTTTTCACTGTCACTTGTACTACTTTCATTAATAAAATCATAATTATATGAATTATTATATGTTATTGAAATATTTACTGGTCTTAATAATAATCCAAAACTATTATTTTTAATCCATATTGCATATACTTCTAATAAAATTTTAGAATTTAATGTTATATTTTCAAAATCAAAATTACTAAAATCTTCAATATTTTCATCATTTAATGATATAATTGTTTTAAAAGTATCATTATCAATAGTTTTTAATTTAATTGAATTATTATATTGAAGAATTCTTTGATATTCAATTGATGATTTATCATCAATTTGAGAAAACCATTCAGTACTATTTTTTTTACCTAATGATATAATATAATCATCTAAATTATTTATAAAATTTATTTGATCAATATTATTAATATCACATTCTATTTCATTAGTACCAATTAAAATAGTATTTTCTAATTTAGATAATTGAATTACAAAATTATTATTAATACCTTTATCATTATATTTTAAAAAAATAATTTTTTTATTTTTAATAGTTTTTGTATTTTTTAAAATAATATTATTAAAATTAATAGATTTAATATTAAAAGGAACTTTTTGATTCATTAAATTAATATATTATATTATCTTTAAATAAATAAAATAATTTTTTATTTTTTAGCTTTAACTACCTTTTTAGTTTTGGGTGGTGGAGGTGGTAATTCATCATCATCATCGGATGAATCAATCTCAACAATAGGTACTTTTAAATCTTGAATTGGTTTATCATCAGAATCATCATCAGAAGAATCTACTTCAATAATTGGTGGCTTTAAATCTTTAATTTGTTCATCATCATCTGATTCTACATCAACAATAATATCTTTATTTTTAGTTACTTCAATTTTAGGTAATTCTTCTTCTGTATCAGAATCAATAAAATTTTCAGATTCATATGTAGATTTATAAGCATCTTGAATTTTATCTACTTCAATTTTAACAAGTCTCCATACAATACCATATTGTGGATCTTTTTTATTACTTGGATGTGCCCAAAATTTAACTGGTGATACAATACATCTTACACGTGATTTATATCTAGCAATTTCTGCAACATTATCAATTGTTTCAACATCTACTTTTGTTCTTGTTCTTTTACCAGTTTCAGAATCTAACAAAGATTCATATACTTCAGTTTTTACTTTATTAGTTTCATATTCTAGATCAAGTTTAAATTTAGCATATGGTGGTTTATAAGCAGGTGTTTTATTTTTTTTAGGTTTATCATCATCATCATCTTCATCAATATTTACTAGTGGATCTCTAACAATTGGAGAATATTCATATTTTTTTGATTTACTTCCTAAAAGTTCTTTTTTCTTTTCATCATTATTAAAAATATTATCAATTTGTCTAAACATTGTTTCAACTTCTTTTTCTTCTTCATTACTTTGATTAAAAGGATATTTAAGAAAAGCTCTACTTGATTCTTTAGGAAAGAAATTTTTAGTAATATCATTCAAAAGTGGAATACCATAGGCAAGAAGTTGTGTCCATGATAATTGTATTTGAATTCTTTTATCTATTCCATTATCATTATATCTAGGATAACCCATCAATTGACCATTTGATCTATCATTTTCTTCTAATTTAGTTGAATTTAAATTTTCAGGTTTAAAATCATTATGTTTAACAAGAGTATTTTGTAAATAAGACATTTGTATATAAATTAAAACTACTTCCTAAATAGTTATATATTCAACTTTTTTAACTATAAATAGGTTTCTGATTATAATGATAAAAATCATAATTTGGGTATTTAATATCATCTGAATATGATATTTTAATTAATTTAATTAAAATATTAATATCTATATTATCATTATCTTCATTTAAAAATAATTTTAATTTAGGTGATAAAATATAATTATTATCTTTATTTTTTTTACTTACAAATAAAGCATTTTGTAATGTAATATTGTTATAAATTTTATTTTCTATATTTAATAATTCTAATAAAGTTTTATTAATTTTATAATTTTCATTATTTACAACCATTTATTATTAAATAATTAAAGTAATAAATAAATTGTTCATTTTTTTTAAGATTTTGCTATCATATTATAAATAATTCTTTTATATTCATTAAAATTATCTCTCCATAATATAGAAGCATCAACATTTGCAGGTGATTCAAAATTTGGTTCTGATAATATAGATAATAAACTCATTAATATAGAATTCACACTATGTGATGGGTTCCATCTTTCAGATATATGTTCATATCCATAAATATCATTACCTTCATGTAAAATTGAAATACACACTTGACCATTAACATAAATATTTGGATGAAAAATATTATCAATAAATTTAAATTTAGGTGGTTTATTTGGATAATTAGAAGAAAAATCTAATTCACATTTAAATATTCCACCTTCAAATATTGTTTCACTTGGTCCAAATAATAAAATATTCCATTTGAACAAGTTTTTATTATCTATAGATACACTATAATGAGGATTAGGATCTATCATAAGTTGATTAAATTCAGTACTAAGTCTTTTTATAGCTGACATTTATTATATATTATATTTATGTTAAAATAAAATAATATCAAATTTTTTTAGATTAACATATTTTTACATAAAAAAATATTATATATTAATAAATAATGAATCAAATAAGTAATAAAATTATTTTTAAAAATACAAATATTATTGATCCAATATTAGAATTATATAGAGGTAAAATTTATTGCCAAATTATTAAAATGTTTATATATTTAGTTACTGAAAATTTAGGAACAGAAATATTTAGTATTAAAAAATCTTATCCAAGAACTTTAACTAATTTATTAAGTTCTTGGATGTTTATATTATATGCATTTGAAACAAATAATAATGATCCATTTTTCCCTGATAATTTTGATAATATAGAATCATTAAAAATAACATTATTAGATTTTTGTAAATATGATAATAATATTAAAAATAATAATGAAATTATTGATAATATTATAAAAGAATTTTTAAAATTTATTAAAAATCAAATTAATATATTAGATAAATATAAAATATCTCCTTTTTATTTAAATTCTAAAAATAATTTTAATGTTTCAAAAAAAATAATTATTCAAAAAAGAGATAATATAATGATACAATTTTATAAATTTAAAATTAGTGTTTCATTTGGAATAAAAGATAAAAGATTACTTAATATTTTAGATAATATTTTATTACCATTTGATGTATATGATAAATTAAAAAATAATTATAGTGGAAATATTAAATATATTGATGTTATAATTTGGATTATTATATTTAGATATCAATTATTAGGATCAAATAACCATCAATTAGGTATACTACCAAATATAATTGATACTATGTGTAAAGATTATAATTTACATTTTGAATGTTTTGCATCTTCAATTAATTCATCTTTAAAAAATTATTGTTCTATTTATTATGATTTAGAAAAATTTTTTGGTTCAAATGGTAATTTTTTTAATTATAATATAGAAGAAGGTATATATAGTTTTAATCCTCCATATCAAAAAGATATAATTGATAAAGGTATAGAAAGAATATTATTTTTTTTAAAAATAGCAAAAACTAATAATAAAAATTTAACATTTATATTAACTATTCCAATTTGGGATAAAGAAGGGCAAAAAATATTTAATCAAAAAAATAAAATTGATTATGGTGATTTTAATATTATAAATAATATAAAAGAATCAGAATTTATTATTGGATTACGATTAATATCTAAAGATAATTTTACATATTTAGACCATAATTTTAAATTATATAAAAATAAAACTATTCAAAATACATATGTAATTATGTTATCAACTGATCAAAATATTAATTTTAATAAAATTATAAATTATAATTTTATGATATAATATAATGTATAAAAATAAATATTTGAAATATAAAAATAAATATGAAAAATTAAAAGAATTTAATCAAATTAAAAATATTGTTTCAAATACATATAATTTAAAAACTATACTCAAAGCTCATAATTCAATATTAAATATATTAAATTCATCTAACATTAAATTATGTATTGAAATTCAAAAAGAATTGTTAGAAAAAGAAATTTTAATATTAAACAGTATGAATATTGATTTAGAAAAACCATTTATTTATAAAAACAAAAAAATAAATAATAAATCTATATTAACAAAAAATGAAAAGGTAGAAATTACTGAAACAAATAGTGAAATAAATAGTGAAAGTGAAACAAATAGTGATAGTGAAAGTGAAACAAATAGTGAAAGTGAAACAAATAGTGATAATAAATAATTATAAATTATATGATAAAATTTTTAATTAATTTATTTTTTTTCGTTATATATATAATGAAAAAAAATAAATTAATTATAATTTTATTATTATCAGTATGTATTATAATAATTTATAATGTAGTTACTGAAAATATGGATGAAGTTAAAAATACTAATATATATGATCCATCAAAATTAATAGAATTACAAACATTAACAATATGCGATAATAATATAATAACTGCAAATTATGGTATTAATACTAATACAATTAATAACGATAATATTTCAATTAATAATGAAATAACTGAACCTCAACTTCATTCTATAACTGTAGACGGAAAAGATTATTATTTAACTCAATTTGAATGGAAAAAAAGTAAATTTTCATGGGATAATAATCCTATTGGATTAGATTTACATTTAATACATACTGATTATATTTATAATAATAGTTTAAAAATAATATTACCATTAAATTTAACAGATGATTATAATTTAGAAAATATTACAGAAAATTTTGTTAATGTTTTATATAAAAAAATGGATGATATGATAATAAATATTAATGATACAGTTTATAGTGATTTAAATAATCAAATTAAAATTTTAAGTGATTTTAAAAATAATGATATAGTAAATACTGTTGAGAAAACTATTAATAATAAAATAAAAACAATTAATAATAATTTATATGATTTAAAAATTAAATATAATTTTTTTAATAATAAAATAAATAACTTAAAATATTTAAATTATTTAAATAAATTAACAGATCAAATTATTCATATTCCTAAATATTCTTGTTGTAGTAAAACAATAGGATCAATACAAACATTTTATTTATGTAAAATTAAAAATATTATTAATAATATTCAAAATTATTATATATTAGAAGAACAAAATGGAAATAAATGTTTTATATCAGTACCTATTCCTTTTAATACTATGTTAGGTTATTCAATATTAAATAATATTATTTCTGATCCAAATCAAATTTATATAAAACAATAATTTATAATTTTATTTTAATTAAATTTTCATCTATACCAGTAGATTGAATATAATTATATACATAATCTTTATGATTACCTTGAAGCATCATTACTTTAATTTTTCCAGTTTCTTTTAATAATTCTTTAATAACTCCATTACAACCTTTATTTTTTTTTATTATTTTTAAATGATCTTTTAATAAGGAATCTTCAATATTCCATCCATGTATATATGTATTTGATTTTCTTCCTTTTTCTTCACACCAAATTTCAATAATATTATTTTGATTAATGTTTTCTTCAAAATATTCCATTTATATTATGTATTTTTATTTATTATTCTTTTTATCAATTTTTTACAAAAATTGATAAAAAATATATAAAAATATATATTTTAATTTAATAATGTCTATTATAAATATAAATAATACTGATGATGAATTTTATAGATATAAAATGCCAAAAGTTTTAATTAAATTAGGTGGTTGTGGTAATGGTATTTATACAACTATTGATAATATGGATGAAATTGCAGAATCATTAAATACACCATCTGAAGTAATTTATAAATTTATTTCATATAATTTAGGTTCTGCATTTAATGAAAAAAAAAAATTATTTACTGGACATCACAATAATATTCAAGATATTATTTTTGAATATATTAATTTTTTTGTTATTTGTCCTAGTTGTACTATTCCTGAATTATCATATTCATTAGATAAAATTAATTCAAAAAAATATAATTTAATATCAAAATGTTCTGCTTGTGGTAATGTTCATATTGTAGAATCAACTAATAAATTTAATGAAAAATGTATTGAAACAATTATTAAATTTATGCAAAAAAATAATTCTTGGATAAATAAAGAATGTAATTTATTTTAATTCTGGAAAATTATCAACTGATAAATTATTATTTTTATTATTTTTATTTTTATATTCTTCAGAAAAAAAATATGGTATTTTTTTTGGATTGAAACAACGTTTATTTAATTCAATTATAATTTTATTTGATTCAATATTATTTTTTTTATTTATAAAACAACGTTTAGATATAAATTTTTTTGGTTTTGATTCTTCTATTTTAAAATCCATTAAATTATTTAAATCATTTAAACTGAATGATTTTTTTTTTTCTTTATTTTGAACATTAACTTTATTATTTTTAATATTATTTTCAAAAAATAAAATACTATTATAATTTTTATTTAATAATTTTTCACTTACAATTTTTCGCATTTCCAATTGTTCTTCTTCATCATCATATATAGGCATATCATTTTCATCATATAATTGATTTTCATCATATAGTTGATTTTCATCATATAGTTGATTTTCACCATATAATTCATATAATTCATTTAATTCATTTAATTCATTTAATTCATTTAATTCATTTAATTCATTTAATTCATTTAATTCATTTAATTCATTTAATTTATTTTTATTGTCTTCAATATTTTCTTTAATATCCATTATTTTAATAGTATTTATAATTTTAAATATTTTTAATCTTAAAATAAATAATTTAAAATATTTTCTTATTATATATATATATATGAGTAGTATAACTTATCGTTATGAACAAAATTATTCTTTTCTTAAAAAAGGAATTAAACACAGAGTAAAAGAAAGTATTATTGATGGAACTAAAGGTATTACTATTATTTTTTTAGAAATAAAAGGAGAAGAATTTTATAGAGTATATGTTAAAGAAATTGAGAAAAATAAATTTGAAATAACAGAGAAGAAAGGAGAAGTAGAACAACCTGTTAAAACTGTAACTGAAAAAGATGTACTTAAAATATTAAAAGATCATAAATTAGATACAATTATTAATTATATGACAAAAGAAAGAGGTACATATAAAGGAAAAAAAGTTTCAAGAAAAGCTGTAAAAATTAGTGGTTATGAAGAAGAAATGATTGGTGGTGTAAAATTATCTAAAAAAACATCTAAAAAAATATCTAAAAAATAAAATAATATTTTTATATTATATTAGCAATTAATATTTCTTTTTTTTCTTTATTATAAAAAATAATTTTATTATTTTTTTTTATATTAAAATCATATTCGGGTAATACATTTTTAAAATTATGTTTTAGAAAATATATTAAATTTTTTTCTTTAATTTCTTTTGGAAATAATTTTACCATTAAATTTTCAAAATATAGTTCTTTAGAATTATTTTGATCTAAATTATTATTTATGTTATAAAAATATCTTGTAACACTTGATGATTGAATTGAAACCATATTTTTAACATTTTCTGATATTAAATTTTCAAATGTACCAGTTGAATAATAAACTTTATTAATACCTACATCTTTCATCATTTTTAAACAATTAAAACATGGTCTTGCATTTGCTGTTGAACCATCTTTCATAAATCTTATAACAACAAGATCAACTTTTTTTCTCTTTTTTATATCTGTTTTGTAAAAGATACCACCTATTTTTACTTGGATCGAACTTCAATTGTTTACCAAAATAAACACGTAATGCATTTGCTTCTGCATGTAAACTTCCACAAATAAAACCTCTACAATAATTTCTTTCAGTATTACAACAAGGATTTGTAACTATTTTTCCATCAATCATTACAGCAGCTGCTAATTGATAGCTAATAGTACTTTGATTAGCAGCATTAAAAAACAAAGGATAACATTTATTCAACAAATTCATTTGGATATATTAATTAATTAACGAATATATAAATGAATATATCAATTTTTTTATGTTAAAAAAATGATTATCTTATAGTAGGATAAATCTTATTGAAGGACTTTTTGAAACATGACCGAAATGAATTAACTTTACTATGATATAATTTGTCATTAATTGAATCAAACAAATCATTCAATGGCATATAATGCAAATCAATAGCTTCTGGAGTTCTTGAAAAATTTGGAAAGCGTTGATTACTGTTTATAATAAAAATGCTTGTTTTGCTACTATTTCTGTGAGTGATATTATATCGGTTTATTTGTGTAATATTGGCTTCATTTAATAGGAATCCAGTTTCTTCATGAAATTTTCTTACAGCAGCATCATACGATCTTTCATAATGTTTAACTCTTCCACCTGGTATATTCCATTGTCCATTATTTTCTTGAATCAGTAAAACACGATGAGAACTCTTATTACTAATCAATAATATGAATGCATTTCTAGTCATTATATATATTATTAGTTTAGGAAAAATTAATAATATATATAATTATTATTAACTTTTTTTTTCAATTTTATTATTACATAGATTTGATAGATTTAATATATTTTTTAGTAATAGTACTCATTTCTTCTATTTCTTTTTCTGTTTTTTTATCATAATGTTTTACTTGCATAACAGTTGCATAATTAGATAATAATAATCTTCTATGTTTTTCTATAAACATATAATATAAGGAATTCCATATTTCAATCCATGGTCCTTTTTTAAAATTTGACATTTTTAAAATATAATTTGAGCTACTAAAATATATTCTTGTCATCATTATATTTGATGCCGACTGTCCCATCCCATATACATTTGGTACCATTACCCAATCGTAAGCATCAATTGTCCATTCCATAAATATTTTATAAACATCATTTGGATCAATTTGATTTAATAATAACCAATTAGATAAAAACATCAAACGTTCAATGTGATGTACATAAGCTGTTCTTTTGATTTTATCAATCAAAAAGTCAATTGGTTCAATATTTACTGTATCCCACCATTTGTCACTTAATTTATTTTTATGACCTAAAAGATTTGAATTTCTCATTTTATTTCCTTCAATAATATATAATAAATATGTATATTGTCTCCATCCAATAATTTGTCTGATAAATCCTTCAAAAGATTGTATTGGTATCTTTGATTTATTTTTTTCATAATATTTACATGATATATTTACAACTTCTATATCACGTAATAAACCAATATTCATCATTGGTGATAAAACTGAATGAAAAACAAAATCATATTCAGTTGATACAGCATCTTCATATTTACCAAATTCTTTTAATCTTTTATTTAAAAAATTATTTAACCACTCAATTGATGTTTTATGATCTATTGGATAAATAAAATTATCTGTTTGTCCGTAATTAGTTTTAAATTTGTTTTCAATATATTGTACTGCTTCTTCAATTATGGTATCTTGTTTTACTGATGGTAATTTAGGAATAATAATATCTTTTGGTAATTTAATTCTATTTTCAGTATCATAAGACCATTTACCTCCAACCGGTTTATTATTGTGAATTAAAATATCATATTTAGTACGCATATATTTATAAAAAATATCATGTCTATATTTTTTTGTAGGAAATAATTTTGTTTGAATTTCATATAAATCGCTATTTGTTAACAAAAATTGTTTGTTATCTAATAAATTAATTTTTATTTTTTCTAATTTTTCTAGTAAAATAGTATCATAAGGATCATATAATGTAATTTCTTTCAAATCTTTATAAAATTTATTATTAACTAAGTGAAATTCAATATACTTGACATTATAATCTTGACTTAGTAAATATTCATAGTATTTTTTCATAGTTGCTCTATGATATGCTAATTTTAACTTGTGAAAATTTAAATCAGTAAAATATCTAGGTTCTTCAATTAAGTATATTTTATAGTTTTGATCTATATCAATATCATAATACAATTGTGTTGGAAATATGACAAAATTCATTATATTAGTATATATAAAAAAAATTGATTTATATAATAATATAATCAATTTTTCATAATATTAATCGATTATGTCAGACTTTATTACCGTTGAATCCCGCAAGAAATCTCGCAGTCAAAGACCATCTGATACTTTAGTTAGTAATCAGAGACCTTATAATAACAATCAAAGACCTATTATTAATAATCAGAGACCTATTATAAATAATCAAAGACCTATTATAAATAATCAAAGTTCTTATGATAACAATCAGAGACCTATTATTAATAATCAAAGTCCACTTTTTAAAAATCAAAGAATTCATGAACCAATTAATAATTCACAAAATTATAATCAATATTTAAGAGTTTGTCGTTATTATGTTAATGGTAATTGTACAAAACAAATTGGTATGGATAATAATGGAAAATATTGTGAATATGGCTCTATTAAAAATTATCATTTTTCTGAAGAAGAAAAAAATAAAAATCATAACATAAAAGTATGTGGTTCTTATTGTTATTCACCATTTAATTGTATTAGTGGTTTTGATCCGTGGTATTGTATTGAATCTGGATGCCAGTGTGATGATACAAAATTTGGAAATTGTAGTTTTAAAAATAAATGTTGTAGTCGTCATGATCCTGATTATAGATTTAAAAATAATTTGAATAAAAATAAAAATACTAAAGATGAATGTATTATTGAAAAAAAAATTACACTTGAAGATTTTCCAGTATTTGTAGAAAATGTTAAAACACATGTTTCAGAACCAAAGATATCATGGTTAAATTTATGTAATGAAAAAACTGATATTATTTATAAAATGGAAAAAGAAAAACCAAATGTATTACCAGTTAAAACTGAAGAAATTGAAGTACTAAATACAGATTCTGAAGAAATTAAAACAAAAACAGTAATTTTTAAGAAAAAAACAAAAAAAACTAGTGAGCTTACAGAAGAAGAATTTGAAAAATGTATTGATGAAATGAAAGATATTGAATTATCTGATGTTTGTGATGTAAAAACTAATAAATTTCAATATAAATTACAAAATAAAAATCAAGAATTATTAGAAGATACAAATGAACCACATGAATCTAATGATGTCAAGAGTTATAAAAATCGTATTATGCGAATTAATAATCAATTAGTTTCTCTTGAAAAAAATAGTAAAAATACTATTGTTGTAAAAGAAAAATTTAAATATATGCGCGATGCATTTAAAAATTATCAAGAAAAATTAGAAAATCAAAAAACTATATCAAATAAAAAAATGAAAGCTTATAAAAATGAATTAGAAACTATAAAAAAATTATATAATGATTTATTTCAAGAAGTTGAAAAACTTATTAATGATCTTAAAATATCTGATGATGAATCAATTGATGAAATTATTAACAAAACAGAAAAATTAATAACTGATGAATCAGATGATGAATCAATAGATAGAACAGTTGATGAATTTGATGATGATTCAGATGATGATGAATTGGTAAAAATGATGAATAAAAAATGTTTATTTTAATTATAAATTAATTAAATAGTTATATTAATTTATCTATTCTCAATTTTGTAAATAAAATTAATTTAGTATAAAAATTGAATTATTAAATATATTGTTGTATATTTTTATATAATATTTAAAATAATGTCATTCTATACACCTGATATTAAATTTATGCGCTTTTGGAAGGACATTGATGTTAATGGAAAAGATGCAATTTTATATGAAAAAATAAAACAAGATGATCAAGATAAAAAAGATGTTATTTATTTTGAAATTAAAAAACAACGTGAAGAAACTACAAAAATTATTCGTGAAAGAGTACATGAAATGAAAAACGTTGGATTAGATAGAGAAAAAATAAAATTAGAAAGAAAAAAAATAGCTAAAGAAAGTAATTCAATTATTGGAACTCAAGATTGGGTTAATTATCGTGTTCCTGATAGAAGAGATAAAACACCACATACAACACATATTTTTCCTTTTCCTGGAATTAAACAAGAAGATTTAGAATTATTTAAAGATCAACATTTAAGTTATGCAATTTTAATTGATAGTCATACAGTTAGATTACCAGGAGGTCGTCTTATGAAAGTAAATGCAAGAACTAAATCATGTAAAGGAAATAATTTTGCATCATCTTGTACTGGACAAAATATTACTCATGCATTAAATGATAGTAGAAACCAGAGACTTAGAGATACTCAAAATAGTGAAATTCCTGATCAAGTTACAATGGAAGATTTAATAAGAGGAAGAGTAATTATTTGTGCAATAAGTAATATTGATAAAATGCTTGGTCGTGTAGATGATTCTAAAATTAGTCATGTAATTTTTTGGCTTGCTCAACCTCAAAATGCTCATCTTTTAGCATTAACTGGAATTATAAATGATCTTGTAAATACTGGATTAGAATTTGAAGGAGAAGATAATGAATTTGATGATTTTGGTTTTACTTTTGAAAGAACAGAGAATCCAGTTGAAGGAAATACTCCATCTGAACGTCTTATTTTCTTATTATCAAATCCTAATATTATGAGAAATAATTTTAGAGAAATTTCAGGATCAAGAATTGAAGAAACTATTATTAAAAAAAATTCAGATAATAGTTATGATAGTGGTATAATTGAATATGAAGAAATTGAAGATAAAGAAGAGAATAATCTTAAAAAACTTTTATTAAGTAATAAAGGATTATTATTATGTGAATCATGGATGAAAAAGTGTTCTACAACTTTTGATAATATTAATGATTTTGTTGAATATATATTTTCACCAAATGGAGCTAATGATCTTGATATTTTATTAAATTATGAAGAATATTATGAAGACAAAAATGAAGATAAAAATGAAAATAATATTGAAAATAATATTGAAATTAATGAACCATTTGAAGAAGAAAAATTAATTGATTCAAATGAATTTGATGAATCAATGGGATTTTATAAAGAAAATACACAAAAAGTTAAAATTATTAAAATTAAACCTGATAAGAAAAATAAAAAATATTAATTTATTATACTAAACAATTAAATATAAATTAAATTATTGTTCTACAAATAGGACAAGTATTATTTCCTCTATTTGTCCAATTTGATATACAATTATTACAAAATTGATGATTGCAAGATAAATTAGTATAGTCATGATTATCTAGTAGACAAATAGAACAATATATATTTATTTTAGGTTTTACATAAAAAACATCTTTTTCTGTATATTTATCAAAAAAAAGAATATTTTGATTTTCATTAATGGGATTATTTTTTTCACTTAATAATGTACCACCTTCTAGTATATAAAATTCATTAATACCATATGTATTATATATAGAATTTTTAATGTAACAATTCAATTCATTTATTTTTAAATTATTAGGAATATTAATATATATTCCAAAACTATAAATAAGTTTAAAATATATAGACAACATTATTAGTATATAATTATTTATAATAATAATGTTTTTTATTCAATTTTTATTAAATTTATCAATAATGTAACTGTCTAATTTATTTTCAATATCAAAAGTTAAATTTGCATTTGATATTATTTTTGGATCAATACCTGCTTTGTTTAAATATTTAATTCTACCTTTATTTAAATTATTTGCATAATTTCTAATATATTCCATAAAAGTATTTTTATTTTCTGATAATTTTTTAATTAATTTAAGTACTAATTCTTTTGATTTAATTTTATGATTTATTATTCGATGTTCTAAATACCAAATACACCATGCTAAACAATAACCACCAAAATCACCATATTTTTGTTTATAAGGATTTAATTCATCTGATACTGTTTGAAAACCTGTAACAGGCATATAATCAGATGGATTTAAATATTTTAATTTAGTATTCCAAGTTAATTCTTCTTCTAAAATTTCATCTAATTTTTTATCAAAATTAACAGTATTACCATATGGATCAAATCTTTCTAATGTTAAATTAATAAAATCATAAATTAAAATATTAGCATGTAAACCACCATCTTCTAATCTTAATGATAAATAACAAAAACCAAAATGATATTTTTTTTTATTTATTTGTGCATTTATTAAATTATTTAACATTGGGTGAATCCAATATTCATTTTCATTTTCATAACAAATAATCCAAGGGAAAATGTAATTATTTTCTAATAAAGTATCAGGCCACTCCATATTCATTTCAGATATATTAGTTAAATTATTTAATTGAATATCATTTATTTTTGGATAATATAATTTTTTATATTTATTAATTAAATATAATAAATAAAAACTCATATCTTTAAATTTGGATTGAAATAAATTAGAGTGTGAATATAAATATTCATTTAATTTTATATTTGTAGGTAAACATCTAGTATTTTCATAATTTGAAATATTACAAGAATCGTAATATAAAGGAAAATCTTCTAAAAAATGTTTCCATTGATTATTTTTTATTTTAAAATTTATTATAACTTTTTTATTTTTAATAAGATAATTATATTTGAAATCATATTTGCATAATAATTCTAATGGAGTTATTTTATTAATATCTTTACTAGCCCAAACACTTGATGGACAATTTTTTAATATTTCTAATGATAGTTTATCAGTACTATTTCTTTTTAATAAAAAATGAGCTATATTTTCTAAATTAAGATTAGTTGAATCATAATTAAAAGTTTTTTTTATTTTATTCCAAATTAAATCAGCAGCATCCATAAAATTAATATTTATTGCTGTTTTTAAAGGATGATAAGTATTTAGAATTGTATAATAATCTATATCTATATTTTTATTTAAAATATACTTTATTAATGTAATATTTTTTTTATGAATAGCTGGAAAAATTATAGTTGTATCATCATAATATCTTAAATTTAAATTATTTGGATACATATCTAAAATTTGTAGAATTTGATCAATTTTTAAATGATTATTTAAAATAATCATATTAAGTGAATAATTTTCTAATTTTATTTTTTTAAATAAAATCATTAAATTTTCATAATTTAAATTAAATAATAATACGTTAATTTTATTTTCTAATAATAAATTCCAATCTAAATTTAAATTTAATAATTTAATAATATCTTTAGGATTTAAATAATTTACAAATCTTTCATTATTATTATTAGTATTATAAATATATTTTGTATATGTATTTAATAAATATTTTAATATTTCAAAATTATTATATTTAGCTGCTAAAAAAATACCATTTAATCCTTCATTATTTTCTTCATAAATTGGAAATTTTATTAATTTAAGTGTATCTAATTTATTAAAAATAATTAAATAATGAAATAAATAATTATTATGAAATATAGGTTCATTGATTTTAAATTTTTGTAAATCATTAATTGTATTGATTTCTATAATTTTTTTAAAATCTATAATCATTAATTTTATTTAGAAAAAATAAAGTTAAAAATATTATTCTTTATTATTTTTTTTTTCATTTATTTTACTAAAATAAGATAAAATATTGAGGATAATATAAGAAAAAATTACAAAAACTATAAATGTAATTATTAAAACTAAAATATTATTATTACCATTTAAAATATCTGTTATATTAGTTTTTAACTTAGAATACATTATTTATTATAATAGATTATATTATAATTATTAAAATATTTAATTTAAAAAATTATAATATATAAAAATTGATATTTATTATAATTATTATAATAAATATAGTAAAAATAATAATGAATACAACATTATTGGGAATATCACGTTTTAAAAATATGGATGGTGTTTCATGTTATATTGTATCTATTTTACATATTATACAACAAATTAAATTATTTACTAATTTTTTAATTAATGATGCTAATACTTCAAATAACAAGATAACATATCAACTATATAAATTAATTAAAACAAGTTTAGAAAATGAAAATATGCGTATAGGACCAAAAAGTTTTAAGAAAATAATAGGTAAAAAAAATTCTAGATGGGCTGAAATAGAACATCAAGATTCACAAGAATTTTATAATTTTTTAATAAGTACTATTGAAGAAGAATGTGGTCAAAAACAAGAATTAAAAATAATTGATGATAAATCTAATTTAAATTTAATTGCAATAAATTATATTATGAAATCAGAATCTAAAGATTATTCATTAATTAAAGATATATTTATTGGTTATTTAATTTCAAATATTAATTGTGTATTATGTAAAGCAAAATCACCAAATTTTGAATCATTTATAACTTTATCATTTAGTATTCCAATTAAAAGAGATACAAATATAGATTCTATATTTGGTTTAGAAGAATGTTTTGATAATTTTATTGAAGATGAACAATTAGATGAAGATAATAAATTAACTTGTGATATATGTAAAATTAAAAATCAATCAATAAAAAAATTACAAATTTGGAAACCACCTAAAATTTTGGTAATTCAATTAAAAAGATTTATAACAAATGCTTTTGGACAACAAATAGCTAAAATTTTAAATCCAGTTGTATATCCTATAGAAAATTTTGATATATCATATTATATTCATGAAGATTCACCTTATAAATCTGAAAAAAATATATATAATTTATTAGGTGTTAATATTCATCAAGAAATTGGATTTGGATCAATTAATCATGGTCATTATGTTAGTATCGTTAAAAATAATACTGATAGTGAATGGTATTTATTTGATGATGAAAATGAATTGGTAAAAGTTGATAAAGAATCTATTCAAAATAGAAATGCATATTTATTATTCTATTCAAAATGTGAATAATTATATTGATATAATAATAATATAATAATTTTTTATTTTATATAATTTATAATTAAATATATTAAATTCATCAAAATTATAATTGAAAGGTAATTTATAAACTAATAATTTATTTTTTGTGTTATTTTTTAAAAATAAAGTAATTTCTAATAATGATTTAGTTCCAAGATATAAATTAATAATATCTTTTTTTTTATAATTTGGACCACCCCAAGGTGGATCAAAAAAATAAATATTATAATTATCATAATTATTATATAAATAATTTATAGAGTCTGTATTTAATGTTTTAATATTTTTTAATTCATAAATATTTATATTATTATTTAACATTTCATAACGTATAGGATTTAATTCAATACTAGTAACACTATTAAAATATTTACTAAAACTAATAGTATTACCACCTAAACCTCCTGTTCCATCTAATATATTTATTTTATCAGAATAAAAAAAATAATCTTTTAAAAAATTAGATATTATATCAGCTTCAGTATAATTTGTAATTGAATATAATCCTTCATCATCATACTGTAATTTATTATAATCAATTAAAGGAAACAATTCATGAATCATTATTAATATGTTCAAGTTATTTCTTTAATATAATAAAATATTATAAAATTTAATTTATTATATTAATTAATGAATTCTAAAATAATTAATGAATTTGAAAAATTAATTTTTTTTCTTACTAAAGAATTTGATAAAGAAATAAATAATCAATTTAGAATTAAACAATTAAAAAATGTATTATTATTATTAAAAAAATATCCTCATAAAATTACACTAGATAATTATAAAGAACTTATTGATGTAAAAGGTATTGGTAAAGGATCAATAGAAAGAATTAAAGAAATATTAGAAAATGGTAAATTAAGTGAAATAAATAATTTTGTTGATCAAAATAAAGAAAAAAGAAAAATAATAGAAGATTTAGAAACAGTTGTTGGTATTGGTAATGTTCATGCAGTAGAATTAGTAGATAAAGGAATTAAATCAGTAAATGATCTTAAAAAGAAAATAAAAAATGGAGAAATTAAAGTAAATGAAAAAATAGAATTAGGATTAAAATATTATGGTAAATTTGAAGGTAATATTCCAAGAAAAGAAATAACAAAAGTATATAAAATACTTGTTGATATTATTAAAAATCTTAACAAGAAAATTCCTCAAGATGAACAATATATTTTTGAAATTTGTGGTTCATATCGTAGAGAAAAACTAACATCAGGTGATATAGATATTTTAATATCTAAAAAAAATAATATTGATGATAAAGAAAATTATTTAAAAAATTTTATAAAACTTTTAAAAGAACCCATAAAAAAAAATGATGATCAACCATTATTAATTGATGATTTGACAGACAAAAATATAGAAACTAAATATATGGGTTTTAGTAAATATAAAGATAATCCACCACGAAGAATGGATATTCGTTTTATGCCTTATGATAGTTGGTATTCAGCATTATTATATTTTACTGGATCAGCAGAATTAAATAAAAAAATGAGACAAATTGCACGATCTAAACAATTAAAATTATCAGAATATGGTTTATTTAAGAAAAATGGTCAAAAACTCAAAGTTGAAAGTGAACAAGATGTTTTTAAAATTTTAGGAATTGAATATTTGGAACCCAAGTTAAGATTATAAAAAAATTAAATTTTAAATTAAAATTAATTTAAGAATAATTTTACATTTTTAAATTTATTATTATTCATTTTTTAAATTCATAATTAACGCTAAAAATAATAATATATTAAAATTTTTATCTTATTTTACAACGTTCCAACCATTCAATGGTGTAAATAAAAATTGTACATAATAGCTACTAAATTTTTAAATAAAAATTGAATAGTACTTATTTAAATTAAATACTAATTTAAATAAATGCCAAAATGTATTAATGATGAAACAAAAAGTTATAAAGGTAATGAACCTAGTCCAAGAGGCTTAGGTTATTCAGCTAGCTTATTAGAACCAGGATATGTACAAGAAGGTAATGATGGAAATATTTGGATAGTTCAAAAAACTACAAAAATAAATAAATGGGTTAAATTAAATATTAATAATATATCTATAGATATAATTAAATTATATACTATTAAAAAAAATAAAAATAATTTAATGTATGTAGATGAAATTAATAATAAAAAAGAATGGGTCGAATTTGATTTTAATAATTTACCAGAAGACTGTTATACATATGCATATATTCCTATTTGTGAAGAAATAAAAGAAGAAACTGGTTTAGAAGAAAAATTTGGTGGAAATTTTCCATTTTTTTCAGATAATAATCTTTTTGAAAATTTTATTTTCTTGTGCCAATTTAAAGATCCTAGATGTGAAGAAAATATTATGTATCAAGTTTTTGTAACTAAAGATTGTATGGATTATAAGATTATAAAAATTGTATTAGATGAAGAAACTATTAAAAATCAAATTAAAATTCATATAAAAAATAAATTAAAACCTTATAAAATTACCGGATGGAATAAAATTAAAGAATTAGTATCATTTAATAAATTAAAAAAAAAATTTAATTTTTCTTCTTGTATTGAAAATATTTTATGGGATCAATATTTTGAGCATACTTTGACTCCTAATATGCAAATAAAAGTTGGTGGTACTCCAATGTCAATTCAATCATCAGAATATAGTGAAATGGATTTACTTCAATTATCTTGTGATAAAATTCTTAATTTTGAATGGGGAGATTCTGGAATTGCACATATTTCTAAAAATTTAGATTTAGTATGGGATTGCTACTAGTAACATAAAAGTTGATATTGATACTTTTTTAGTTAAAAGTATTAAATAATATTATTTTATGAATTATTTTACATATTTAAGAAAAATTTTACATTATTTTATTGTAAGCTTATATAATAATTAATATAAATAAGTTTAATATATTATAAAAAATATTATAATTATTATTTTTATAGTATTTATTAATTCTAGCGTCAATTATGAATTTAATAATAAATAAGAATAAAAATAAGTGTAAAATTTTTCTTGAATTTGTAAAATAATTCTTAAACTAATAATATATGTAGCTAAAATGAATGGTTTACATAGATATAAAAATAAAGAAAAATATCAACTTTTGTATTACTAGTTGCATTCATAATAATTTTTTTACTATATCCAATAAATTACATTACTAAAATTATATTTTTTTTTATATTCATTTATTTGATTTTTAGTATATCTACAACTAAAATGAATTAATATAAATATTGTATTTATATATTTTTGAAAATATGGTATTAAATCTACAATATGTAAATGTTTTTTGCTTCTTGCATCATATATATGTTCTAATTGAAAAAATGTACATTCTATAATAAAGTATGGATATGAATTAAATGGTAAAATTAATAGACTAGTATAATTCATATCGCCACAAAAAAACAATATTGGATATAATATTTCTTCAATAATTTGTATATTATTTTTTTTTAAATTAGCTAATTCTATTGAGGATAATTTATTGTATTCATTTTTTAATTTATTTCTAATTTCTGATAAACCATATCCAATACATTCAACTTCATGATCTAATTTTATTGTTTCAATATAATATTTTATATTATCAATATTAATAATTAAATTATTTAAAATTGATTTAGGAGCCCATTTATCAAATTTAATTTTATATCCAACATTCATTGTTCTACATGAATTTAAATAATCTTTTAAATTATCAATTAATGTATTTGTTCCAATTACTTGAACTTTTTCATTATTATCTAATAAATGATTATATAAACAATCAATATGATCTTGATGACCATGGGTTATTAATATAGCATTTGGTTTAATTGGGCTAGGTACTCCAGCATCTAGAAAAATACGACACGGTAATAATATAAATCCAGTACGTAATGATCCACGACTAAAACCTTTTAATTTATATTTTTTATCTAAATCTAATTCTTTTTTCCAAAAATCATAATAATCCATAATTAATTAATATAAATTATATTGTTTAATTATATCAATTTTTATTCTAAAATCTAACATATAATTACATTTTTTATTTAAAAATTTGATTTAATTTATTATAAATGAAAATACAATATATTAGTGATATTCACTTAGAATTTTTATTTAAAAATTCAATTAAACATATTAACTATTTATTACAACCAAAAGCAGATATATTAGTTTTAGCTGGTGATATTGGTAATCCTTAAATTTTTAGAAACTACTAGTCATAAATTTGAAAAAATATTTATAATTGCTGGAAATCATGAATATTACAATAATGATATAATTAAAACAAAAGAACATATTTCATTAATTTGTAAAAATTATAAAAATATTAGTTTTTTAGATAATTCTAGTGAATATTATAAAAATTATAATTTTATTGGAACTACTTTATGGAGTCATATAACTAAACCAGCTTTTGTAATAAATGATACTAAACTAATTAAAAATTTTAGTATTCCAGAATATTATTAATTTAAGAAAAATTTTACACATTCAAGAATAATTTTACACTTTTTATTTATATTCTTATTGACTTTTTAATTCATAATTGATACTGAAATTAATAAATATTATAAAAATAATAATTATAATATTTTTTATAATATATTAATCTTATTTACTTTAATTATTACATAAGCTTATTATAAATAAGTGTAAAATTATTCTTGAATATGTAAAATTTTTCTTAAATTAATAATATAATAAATTACATTTTGAAGCAAAAGATTTTTTAGAAAAATCTTTGAAAAATAATAAAAAATGTATTATAATAACTCATCATTTACCATTTTATGAATTAACTCATCCTAATTATCAAAATAGTTTATATGCAAATTATCGTCAATGGTTTAATGCTAATTTAGATCAATTAATTATAGATAATAATAAATCAATTTCAGCTTGGATCTATGGTCATACTCATACTGAATCTGTACAAAATCATTATAATATAAATTTTTATTGTAATCCGCTTGGTTATTTTGGTGAAAATAATTTATTAGATATTAATAAATTATTTTATATAGAATAAAAATATTGAATATATATATATTTGCTATTAAATTAATTTAAATGTATCAAGGTAAAATAGAATTAATCATTGGACCAATGTTTTCAGGTAAATCAACTAAATTAATTCAAGAAATTAGAAAATTAAAAATTATTAATTCATCATATATTATAATAAAATCAAATATAGATATACGTTATGAAAAAAATTATATAGTTTCACATAATAATGAAAAAGAAAGTTGTATTATAACAGATGATTTAAATACTATAGAAGATGAAATTATTTTTAAATCTAGTACAATTATAATTGATGAAGGACAATTTTTAAAAAATTTAAAAAATAAAGTATTATATTGGTCAGAAAAATTAAACAAAAATATTATTATAGCAGGTTTAGATGGTGATTATAAAAGAAATCCAATAGGTGAGATACTAGAATTAATTCCTTACTGTGACAAATGTATTAAAATTTCAGCATTATGTAAACATTGTAATGATGGTACACCTGGTATTTTTAGTTTTAAATTAACTAAAAATAATTCACAAATTTTAGTAGGTTCAACTGAATTATATGTATCAGTATGTAGAAAACATTATTTGGAATTATCAAATTAATTTTTAATTTTTCTAGATCCATAAATTTTTATTTTTTTTTTTATTAAATTAATTCTTTGAACATTATTATATTCTTTTTTTATTGGTGAATATTGAATATTATATATAGGTTCAATATTTTTCATATATATAATATTATAAAAAAAATGAATAAATTATTTAAAGAGATTATTCTTTAAATATTATGGTTAAGAATATTTTAAAAAACTTTGAAATAGATGTACCTAGTGATTATATAGACTATATTAATGTAAAAGATATAGAAATAGATAATTTACCAAATGGTGTTAGTATTAGTACAATGAGTGCTTCATCTAAAATTGATACTGAAATAAATATTCTTAATATTGAAAAATTTTTACAATTAAATTCAGATAATATATTAACTGTTAAAATGAATGATGAAAAAATTAGAACATTAATTCCCACAAAAAAAAAAAATAAAAGAGCAAAATCAAATGTTAAACCAAAGAAAGCAGCAAGTCATTTTTATAATCAAATAACAATTGTAATGAGAATTACTAGTGGTCCATATAATGATTTGTATGAAGAGCCTACTATAAATTTAAAATTATTTAGAAATGGATCAATACAAATGTCAGGTTGTAAAACAATTAAAAATATTAATATAGTTTTAAATAAATTAATATTAAAATTAAAAGAAGTTAAAGCAAAAATAGAAGATAATAAAATAGTAGAAAAAAAATTTGTTGAAAATATTAATAAATTAAATATTATACATTTTCAAATTAATATGATTAATTCTAATTATAAAATAAATATACAAATAGATAGAGCAAAATTATATAATTTATTATTAAAAAAAAAAATAAAATGTTCATTTGAACCTTGTATTAGAGCATGTGTAATTATTAAATTTAATACAGATAGTATTAGTAATCCAGATGGAAAAGAAATTTCTATATTTGTTTTTCAGAAAGGTAATATTATTATTACCGGAGCTAGAAAGAGACAACATATATTAGATGCATATAAATATATGAATAATATTTTAGTTACACATTCAGATGAAATATCTAAAAAAGATGATAAAATAGAGGAAGATTCTATATTTGATATTTATAATGATATATTAGTTGATATAGATAGTGGTTTAATTAGTATTTAATTTATATTTTTAGAATATAATAATTATAAAATTATTAATTTTTTTAGATAAAAAAATCAATAATTCTATTTTCTTGATATCAGTATAAAGCATTAGATATATTGATAAGACCAATGTGTGACTACTAACGATACTCTTTTATGTGGTGATCATTCAATAGGCTAGTCTAGTGAATCCACTTTTATGTGTAATTAATTATTATTAATTTAAGAAAAAATTTTTTATTTATTTATAGTAAGCTTATATAATAATTAAAATATAAAAGATTAATATATTATTATAATTATTATATTTATTAATTTTAGCTATAATCTAGTTTATATTATAGATATGTATAATATTTTAATAATAATTATTTTAATAATAATAATATTAATATTTAGAAATATAAATAATTTTACTAATTATATAAATTATGATGATTATCATATTGTTTGTGCAAGATATAATAAAGATATAACTTTTTTAAATAACATACCAATTAAAAATACAATAATACAAAAATATAAAGATGTTCCTAATATAGCTAATGAAGCAACATCATATCTATATTATATAATTAATAATTATGAAAATTTACCAAAAAATATTATTTTTATTCATGATGAAAATGAAAGTTGGCATCATGATGGTAAAATTACAGAAAATATATATAATTGGATTAATGAATACATAAATTATGGTAAAAACTATTATGAATTTAATAATAAAGAATTTGATAAATATTATAAAAATAACGGACATCCAGATGCTTATAATCGAATAAAGGGATTTAAAAAATTTTGGGATGATAATTTAAAAAATGAAATTGGTGAATATAAAGATGCTAAACCAGAATGTGGTAAATGCTGTGCACAATTTATTATTTCTAAACAACAAATATTAAAAAGATCAAAAATTTTTTATAATAATATATATATTTGGTTAATTAATAATTCATCTGGTGAAGGTAATGGTTCAGGTTATGATGAATATTCTGGATTTATGCTTGGTCGTTATGTTGAATGGACATGGAGATTTATATTTAATAATTAAAATTAATTGTTAGTAAAAAATCATTTAAAGAATTGTTTAATATATATATTAGGTTAAACCTCATGCACATGTAGCTCAGTAGGCAGAGCAAACGGCTGTTAATAAATAAAACAGTTACCGTTAGGTCAATGGTTCGAGCCCATTCTTGTGCGAAATCAAATAATTATATTTTTTAAATTTTATTAAATTTAAAAAATAATATTAATTACCTGTATTAAAATTAACATTTTTTTGATGCATTATATCATTTACTAATGGATTATTATTTAATATATTAATAAATGTTGGGTCAATACGATAAAAATTATTATGTAAATGTGTTTTTTTATCTGGTAATATAGGTTGTGATGGTGTTATTGCATAATTGATTGAAGCACCTGGTATAGAAATATAACCTTTTAATAAAGTTCTTCTATCTTGAAATTTAACTGTATCTGCATTTATATTACCTCTTATTTTATCAGATTTAGGATTAGCTGGACGTGCACCTAAAGCTGTTTGTTGTCTTTTATCACGTATTGTCATATTTCTTTCAGCATTTTCACCACGAATAGCATTTATATTATATGTAGCACCACCAATATGTTCATTATCAACAGTTGTTTCTTTAATAGTGGTTCTAGCTTCATCAATTGATGTATAATTTGATTGATTATTATTATACATTCTTCCCCCAGGTGTTTGATGAAGTAAAGTTTCTTTAATAGTTCCTCTTGCTTCTTCATCATTTTTAGTATATGATTGGGTAACATTTGCAACAATATTTTGAATAGGTGTTTCAAATAATGTAGTTTCTCTAATTGTATTTTTTGCATTATCTTCTAAGATTGTATAAGTTTCTTTATTATTTTCACCTCCAATTATACCAATATGATTATTATTTTCTGTAGTTTCTCTAATTGTATTTTTTGCAATATCTTGATAATTAACATGAATATTTTTATAAGGAGTATTAGTTGTAACTAAATAATTATTATCTTCAGTTGTTTCTTTAATTGTTTTTTTTGCTTTATCTGTATATTGCGTAACATTACCAGTACAAGTTGGAGTAACATTAGTTATAATTGAATTAATTATAGTTGTTTCTTTAATAGTTGGTTTAGCTTTATCTTGATATTTTAAATGAGTATTTTGAAATTGTGTATTATAATTACCTAAATGTGTATATTCTTCTGTAGTTTCTTTAATTGTTGGTTTAGCTTTATCTTGATATTTTAAATGAGTATTTTGAAAAGGTGTATTAGTATTACCTAAATATGTATATTCTTCTGTAGTTTCTTTAATTGTTGGTTTAGCTTTATCTTGATATTTTAAATGAGTATTTTGAAAAGGTGTATTAGTATTACCTAAATATGAATAGTCTTCAGTAGTTTCTTTTATAGTTTGTTTAGCTTTATCTTGATATTTTAAATGAGTATTCTGAAAAGGTGTATTAGTGTTACCTATATGTGTATATTCTTCAGTAGTTTCTTTAATAGTTGGTTTAGCTTCATCTTGATAATTAAGATGTGTATTTTGATAAGGTGTATTAGTATTACCTAAATGTGTATAATTTTCTGTTAATTCTCTAATAGTTTTTTTAGCTTCATCTTGATAATTAAGATGTGTATTTTGATAAGGTGTATTAGTATTACCTAAATGTGTATAATTTTCTGTTAATTCTCTAATAGTTTTTTTAGCTTCATCTTGATAATTAAGATGTGTATTTTGATAAGGTGTATTAGTATTACCTAAATGTGTATAATTTTCTGTTAATTCTCTAATAGTTTTTTTAGCTTCATCTGTATATAATAAATTAGGATTTTTATATTGTGAATTACTATTACTAACTTGATTATAATTAGTAGTTTCACGTATTGTTGTAGGAATTATAGAATCATTTGAGAACATATAAGTTTTTTTTTCAATTGATCCATTAATACCTAAATTTCTATCTTGAATTATAGTAGTATCTTTAAGAGTTTGTTTAGGTTGACTATTACTATCAAAATAATATGATGATTGATTATTATTATGAGGTCCTGTTGCATGTACTTCAGTTGATATTATATCTCGATCTGTTTCATAATTAGTATAAGATTGTGTATTAGTAAATACTGGTCTAGAATTTACTGCATTAATAGCATGTGTAAAATCATTTAGATAATTTTCTTTTTTTGTTTCACTAAAATACATAGCTTTTGGATCAATATTTTGACCTTGTCTAGAATCATGAGCACCACCATGATATTTTTTTATATCTTTTAATCCACGTGCTGTTTCAGTATGAACAAATTGACCAGTTTGTTTAATTCCTTCTACATTATGTTTATTAGGTATTAAATCATTAAAATTTTGTTCTCTATAAACAGGTAATTTAAAATTAGTTATTTCACCTTCATTTGCTCGTAAATCTCCTTTTTTAATAACTTCTAATGGTTTATTAAAATAAGTTTCTTTTTTATTAATTTCACTTCTTAATTTATCTATACTACGAGGTTCAATACGAATAACTGGATATGGTGTTGTTATTTTACCATCTAAACCAGGTTGAACTTTTATATCAGTTTGAAAAGGTAAATTTCCATTATTGTTTTTTAGACTTGGTATATATCTACTTGTTAATTCACCTGATACTGCATGCATACCATTAACATTACTCATATTTTTAACAGGTGTAAAAAATGTTTCTAATTCATTTTTATGTTTCCATAAATTATCATTACCTGATAAATTTTGATATTTTCTATTATTTGAATCTAGATTAATCATTGTTTCTCTTCTTGATGTATTAGGATACATATTATTATGAACAAAATTTTCTTTTGTTACAACACCATAATGCATATCAGTATTTTGAAATTCTGAATAACCATTTTGAAAATCTAAATTTCTTTGTAAAAAATTATTAAATCCTGATTTATTCATATAAGCTTGATTTTCACCTGTAGGTAATGATAAATTATCAAAAGTTAAACTATCAAATTGTTGAAAATAGTCAGGTTGATTTTTTAATGTATTTGCTTGATTTTTTTCAATAGTATTCATATGTTTTTCAATATTTGTATTATAAATATTATTAGTTTGTTCTTTTATAATATTTGAATTATTATTTCCATAAAATGATAATGCGCCTAATAATAAACTTTCCATATTATTATTAGATACATTTTAAATTATTTTAAACTTTAAAAATTTTTACAAACATCTATATTTTGAGGTATTTCTGGAGGTAAGATAACAGTTTGATCTATTAGATTTGGTTTAGTAACTTTAAAATTATCTTTAACAGTAGTTCTTGAATATAATTCTGAACGATCATACATTTCACATTGAGGATTAACAAATAAAAATGGTGTATAATGATAAGAAGTTAAATCCATACTTCTAAAAGCTTCAATAGGATTAGTAAATCTTGTATCTTCACTAATTAATTGAGTTTTACATGAATTTTTATCTATAATAGCTAGATTTTTATAATCATCATTTTTACCATATTCATTAAAATCAATTAATTTATTAATACGATTAGTTAATAATGATTCTATTTGAGTCATATTTGGCCATTGATTTGTATCATGAGATGCTATAGAAACATCAGATTTAGCATTTCTAGGTCCATCATATGATAAGCATTGTTCACAACTTTCATTATATCCCATAAAAAGTCTATAATCACCAGGACCTATAGTTCTTTTAATTTTTAAATCATATGCTTCATTATCATATTTAATTCTACTAAATGACATTATATATATATATAATTAGAAATAATTATATATATAAAATAAAAAATCTTAATTTATTTATTTTTAACTAGAAGTAGATTATTTTATATTTAATTTGAAAAAGGTATAGGACACATATTTTGTCCATATTCAGATAAATCTTTTAATCCATTTGTAACAGGTTTAACTAATGGAACAGGAACAATAGAAGGATAACCTGTATTTACAGGTGTTAATTGATAAATACTTTGACAATTAATTGCAGGAGTAAATGGAGTAGAATCCAATTTATTTAAAGGAAATTTTTCATTAGGGCATTTAGTACCCATTCTAACTTGACCTTTAAGATCACTTTCTAAATCTGATCTAATGCCAAATTCTAAATTATTTGTATTATCAGGACAATTAGTGCATGATTCAAATTTACCTTTGAATAAATTATATTCTAATGGATCTGTACTTTCTTGTAAAGTTTTTGAATAAGCGCATGAATCATAAGATAAACGATTAAAACTCATTATATAATATATATTAGAAAAAAACTATTTTAAACTTTTATTTTTGCTATCCATTGTGATATTAAACACCCTAAATAATCTTCTTGTATAATTTCTGGTTTAATATATTTTGACCAAACATTTTCTATTAATTCTTTTTTAATATTTATACTATTAATATTTTTTTTTTTAATTAATTTTAAAATTAAATATTTTAATTCTAAACTTAAAATCCAGTCAATTGATATATTAAAAGGATAATCAATAAAAGGTACTAAATTAATTAATATAATTTCTAATTTATTAGGAGGACAACCTAATTTATTACTTAAAATAAAATTTAATTCTTCTGATATAATATTTAAATAAGATAATGCTGATTCTTCTGGTAATTTATGTAATAATAATGTTAATCCTTTAAATAAATCATCATAATTATATTCTTTAATATTATTTTGAGTACAAATATTTATATTTATATTTTCTTTTAAATTTAAATTATTTTTAATGAATTTAATTTTATTAAAAATTTTTATATTTTCTTTATACTTTTTATTTGATAAATCATTTAAATATGATAAAATAAATTTTAATAATATATTAATATCTATAGAATCATTATAACTAATATATTTTATTGTACCATCACGAAAATATAAATGTTTTTGCATATTTGCACCATATAATCCTAAAAAATGTATCATATTTGGATCTTGTTGTAAACAAGCATATTCAAGTAATGTATTACCAAATAAATTAGATGTATCTATTCTTGCACCTAATTTAAATAAATGTTTTAAAAAAGTTGTATCACCTGAGCTAATAGCACAATGTAATATTGTTTGACCTTTTATGTTTACATTATTAATATATTCTTTAAAATTTATTTGTCCATATTTAATTTCTTTAAAAATATTTATATTTCCTATTTCTAAATTATTATATAATAAATTAATATCATAATTATTATTTTTATTATCTTCTATTTCTATTGAACTTTCAATTGTTAATGATATATATTTATTTGAATTATTTTCAGTTTTATCTAATAAATTTTTATATTTATAAATTTTTTCTGAATGATTATTTTTTAATTCAGATAATAAATCTAAACTTTCTTTAAAATATTCAAATGCTAATTCTTTATTAGTATTTAAATTTATTTTACCGTCATTATATATTTTAAAATATTTTTTTAATAATTTATTTGTATCATAGTTTTCCATATATTATATTTTATATAAAATAATTTTAATATAAACTAATACTTTTATTTACTATCTATTTACATTATAAAACAATTATTTGCTATTTATTATTTTCTTAATTAATTTCTTTATCATCATCATCTAATATCTCTCTTTTGAATCCAGGATTTAGTTGATTATGTTTATGATTTATAAATAATTCATAATAATAATTAAAAATAGCTCTGTTACTATAAAGACAATCTTCCCACCAGTCATCATCTTTGTGTTTAGGTCCATTAATTTTACGGATGTCTTTGTCTATTTCTTCAATTTCATATTTTAGATATTCAATCATGTCATCATATACAAAAGCTCCATTCTCAAAAAGATATAATACACATTTATAATTATTTGGCGTAGGTTTATTTAATATAATATACTTAGACATAAATTCATCTAATGGTGTTCTATCATTAATATTAACTTGATTTACAATATCTTCATCTTCTTTTTCTGCAGTTTTACAAAAAGTATAGACTAGTACATGATTAGAACAAAGTACTGCTTGATGAAGTTTTGTAGTATTACTTTTATTAACAACTGTAGTTATTTTATGAAATAAAGAGTATTTGAATACTTCATTGAATTGATTAATTCTGTTGTTAAAAGTTGACATATTTGATAAATATTTTGATAATTTATAAAATATATATTAAATAAATATTTCAATTTTTATTTAATAAATATAAATTTACAATAAAGAAATATATTTTTCTGGAGGATTATCAACTAAATATTGACTAATTATTTCTTTAGTTAAATTATTTTCATATTGTATTTTTAATTTATTTATAACAGATTCTATATATATTAATTTTTTTTTATAATTAATTTGTTTTTGTTGTTCACTTTTATTTTGATTTTCAATATTGGCAATTAAATTATTTTGAAAATTATAATCTGCTTGATAGCTTTCATTATTTTGAATATTATAATCTTGATAGCTTTCATTATTTTGAATATTATAATCTTGATAGCTTTCATTATTTTGAATATTATAATCTTGATAGCTTTCATTATTTTGAATATTATAATCTACTTGATGATTAGTAATATTTTGAAAATCATCTGGATGATTTGAATTAAAATTATATTTATTAATATTATTACTAAATAATGATTGATCATCATGTTCATTTTTTCGTGTAGTTTCACCAGATCTTGGAAATGGAAGTACTAAATTATTAGGATTTGTATAACGATCATCTATAAATTCAAATCTATCAATAATTTCAGATTCTCTATATAATTTAAAATCTACTGTAGAGTCTCTTGAAGATTCACTTTTACGTATTTTATTATTTACATTTAAATTACCAAATCCTCTTCCTGGTCCTTGATCATAAGGTGAATAATAAACAAATTCTTCTTCACCTTTTATTTTATTACAATAAGGTAAATCATAATCATAAGGATCTAAAGTATTTTTTAATTCTAAACTAGTTTTATTTTTAACATTATAATTATTTTTAATTAAATCATTAACATAAAATGGTTGTTTAATATTATTATCACATTTATCCAAAAAAAATGAATTTTCTATAAATTTTGTTTTTTTTTTAAAATTATTATCCATTAAATAATTAAAAGAAAATAATTTTAGAGAAACTAATTTTGATAATAATATCTTCCTCTATTAAATCTATTATCTCTATGTTTTAAACAATCTTTACCTTCTGATTTACATTTACCAAAATCTCCATATAAATATTTTAAAAAACCTTCTTGATTATTAACAATAGTTGTTGAAGGCATTGTGTAAAAATTTCTATCAGTTATTGTTTTACCATATAAATCTGCAGAATCTGGATACATACCAAATCTATAATTTTTAATTTCTTCTTCACGAATATCATCAAATTGACAAGCTTCTGGTTTATTTGGATTTTTTATTTGATCACCTACTGTAAAATTCATAAAAGGATTATTTTTTGTTGGTCTTGTACATTTATTATTGTTTTCTATATTAGTATTATTTTCAAAATTATCACTTCCTAAAAAAACAGATAATAATAATAAACAAAATGATAATGATAAATATTTTGTATCTAATTTAAATATTATAATAATTAAACTGTAATAAATACTTAATCTAGCTATTGCATTTACTTTATTAATTATATTTAAATTATTTCTTGGATAAAATTCGTCCATATTTTTCAATAAAACTGTCGGATCATTAAACCAATAATTCATTATATAATAATTAGATTTATTTTATTTTATTTTTATTTTTATTTTTTTCTTCTTTAGATTTTTCAGTTGTAGATTTAATTTCTTTTAATATTTGTTTTAATGCTTTATTTTCTTGAAGAATATTTTGTGATAGTTTTAATGTTTCTTCTTTAGTTTTTTCTTTTAATTCATCAATAGATAATTTTTTATAAATAATACAAGTAGATAATTGTACAGACCATGAAAAATTTCCATTTGAACAAACAACATATTCATTATTTTCGCCAAATTTTGTTAAATTACCACCTAATCTAAATAATTTTTCACCTGTTTTTGGATTTATTGAAAAATATCTAATATGAGTACCTAATGGTATTTTAAATATATCATTTTTATTAACTCTTTCATAATCTGTTAATTTTTTAGCAATATCATCATTTGATAATGTTGATTGATAAGTATTTTCAGGAGCTTTATAATTTGTATCTCTTGTTAAACGTTTTGTAATTTTATTATCCATTATAATTTATTTAGAAAATATATCTTTAATAAATAATTTAAAGATTATTTTGTTTTTAATTATAAATGACTTCAGAAATAAATAAAAATTATGAATTAAATTCTGATCAATTTTCATGGTATCAGTTATATTCAAATATTCCAGAATACAATAAAGATATTACTATTTTTATAGAAAAATTAAAAATAAATAATAATAAAAATGAAGTCACTATTGAATCAAAATTAAATAAAATTGAAGAAGAATATGAAAAAAAATTGAATGAATTAAAAATAATATGTACTAATCAGGAAATTATAAATCAAATAAAATCAAAAAATAGTTTAGAAATTTTACAAAAAGAAGTTGAAATTATTAAATTATTAACAAAATATGCATTACAAAATAATCAATTAGATTATAATTTTTTTTTAAAATCATTAAAATTTTTATTGCAAATTAGTGAAGTATTAAGAATACGTTTAGGGCAAAAAGAAATTGTTCATGAAAATAAAATATGTATATCTGATAATTTATCTAGATGTTCATATAAATTTTGTAATTTTAAAGAAAATTGTACATATAATTATAATATATTAAATAAAAGTCAATGTTATCAAGATCATTATGTTCATAGAATGGTTTCTGCTGATTTATCTATTTTAATAGAATATATTGAAAAAAAATTTTATGATAAAAATTTTGTTATTCATAATAAAGAAATATTAAAAACAATAAATACATTATCATTTGTTATTAATCATATGGAAAATGAACTAAAATTAAAATGTATGTATTTAGATAAAAGTGAATGGGAATCTTGTCATTTTGTTAAAATTGCGTAGATATATAATATATTTTTATAGTATAATATAATATATATGGATAATTTTTTATTAATATTATGTGTGATAATATTTGTTTATTTATTATATCAAATAAATAATATAAAAAATTATGATAATTTTGATAATATTGATAATATTTTAGTAAATAAAAATCAAATTATTGATCAAATTAATAGTGTTTATCAAACTGATTTAAGTGCAATGAGAAATTTATCGGTTATTGCTCAACAATTAGTTACTAATAATAATAGTAGTATTACTGGTCCAATAACAATTAATGGTGAATTATATTCAAATAATTTAAATGTTAATAATAATATAACTATATCTGGAAATATTATTGATAATATAAATTTACATAACATAAATTTAGAAATTAATTCATTAAATACTTCTTTTAATAATATATTAACTAGTCCACAATATTTACAATTAACAAAATAAAAAAAATATGTTAAATATTATTAATTTAAGAAAAATTTTACATATTCAAGAATAATTTTACACTTATTTATAATAAGCTTATGTAATAATTAAAGTAAATAAGATTAATATATTATAAAAAATATTATAATTATTATTTTTATAATATTTATTAATTTCAGTATCATTTATGAATTAAAAAGTCAATAAGAATATAAATAAAAAGTGTAAAATTATTCTTGAATGTGTAAAATTTTTCTTAAATTAATAATATAATAGTTTTTATTTTTCTTGTAATAGTTTTACTATATTTTTGTCCCACTCTTCAATACTATATTTATCATCAAATAATAAATGATGTTTTTCACTAATTTTTTTTTCTATTGTTTTACGATATTTAGCATTATTGCCTATTTTAATTGCTAAATCACAATAATTTTTTTTATTATGACAAATAAGATAGTCTAGATTCATTTTTTTATAAAATCCACTAGTAAAACGACCATTAATCATGTTACTTGCTTGTGTTATTATTACTTTATTTAATGAAAAAGCTTCTAATGATGAATTACAACCACCAAATGGAAATGGATCTAAAATTACATCAGAAATATTCATAAGATTTAAATATAAATTATGTTGCATTGATGGAAAAATATGAATTTGTGATGTAATATATTTATCATTGAATCTTTTAATAACTTTACTTTTAGATTCATTATTTAATATTAATAGAACAAAATTTTTATTAGCATTCAAAATATTAATAATATATTCGTCAAATAATGGATTAAATTTAAATAAACTTTGTGCACAAAAAAATATTATAATTTCATCTGTAAAACCAAATTCATATCTATTTTTAAAACTTTGTATATTATATCGCTTAACTGGATTATTATAACATGTACATAATGAATCAAGTAAAATTAATTTTTCAGAATAATTTTTTTGAGATTTATTATATGGTAGTTCATATAATTTTGAACTAAAAAAATAATCTATAGAATCAATTCCAGAACTATCAGAATGACCCCATGTATTAATTTGTATTTTTGCTAATTTCATATGGCTCATAAAATAAGGTTTAGGATCCATACCAATTTCACAATAAACTAATACATCTAATTTTAAATTTTCTAATGTTTTTCTAATTTCATCTAAAAAACCAGTTAATTTAATATGTTTTGCTTTACCAAATGTATATTTTACATCATTATTCAAATCATCAAATGTAGTAAAATAAACATTATAATTATCTAATTCTGCAAGTCCTTTAATTACTTGATGTCTGTCTTTATAAACACTATGTTTTCTAGTTAGAAAATTTGAATGAAAACAAATATTTATTTTATTATTTTTAAAATTAGTATTAATTTTATAATTTAATTCAGGACATATTTTTCTAATTAATTGTGATTTTAATTTAAAAATATCAATTGATGGTAATCCTTGATATGATAAATAAAAATTAGAAACAGGTAATGTCCATACATCAGTTAATTTACATTCAGGAATATTTTTTTGTAATAAAATTTCTAAATTTTCTTTAATTTGTTTTCTTTTATTAATAAATTCATCATATGATGAATAATAAGCAGAAAAATTAGTATTTGAAAAAATTATAAAATGTAATAATGCAATATTATTTGTATTTGAATCAATTAATAATAATTTATCAACATTTATAATATCTGTCATATCAAAAACATCATTAACTATTTCATTAAATTTTTTATAAATTTCAGAATTGTCAATATAACGTTCAATATTATAAAATAAATTTATAATAATTTTTTTCAATTGAACATTATCAATATTTATTATTGATATATTTTTTCTAATATAGCTTATAAAATCTAAAATTGTTACAAAAGCTTCTTCATCCATATCCATTCTTAATAAATTTTGAAAACATGTTAATGTAATTTGAGATATTTCATTTTTATGACTTAAATTTAAAATTTTTATATATAATTTATTCATAATTTTTTTATTTTTAATATTACTAAATAATATTAATAAATTACTTAAAAAATTTAAATCATTTACTGAATTAATAATAATTTCAATATCACTTAAAATTTCTGTTTCAATTTTACATAAAGTTCCTAAACTAATTTTTTTTAATAATAATTTAAAAATATTAGTATTATCATAATTTTGTTTAATTCTTTCATCATTATTAGTTAATATTAAATTATAATTTCTTATTTTCATTAATTGATTTTCAACAAAATCACTTGTATTTTTAAATTGTATTTTATTTTTATATTTATTGTCATCTTTAATTGAATAATTTATATATATATTATTATTATTATTATTAATAATATAATTTTTAGTTACATTAAAAATATCAACTGAATTTAAAATATACTCATGAATAAATTTTAATTTAAAATTAAATAAATTAATACAAACAAAATCAGATGCAGAAATTGATATACTATTTTCAAATATTATATTATCTTTTATTTTGTGATAAGTATTAAATTTATTAATTAATTCTAAATTTAATAATTTAATATCTTTTAACAAAATTATTTTTTCAAACCATAATAATCGTTTATTATTTAAATTAAAAAACCATGATATATTATATTTTAAATATATATAAAATTTTATTTTATTTTTAATACAAAATGTTTTTAATTTATCAATATCTTCTTCATTTTTAAAAGTATGAAAAATTGTAATTCTATAAAAGTCATAAATTGGTAATTCAATATATAAATCATTAACATTTGTAATAAATAATATAATATTATAACAATAATTAGTTTCAACATCGTATTTTAAAAATTTTTCATATGATTTGTAAGAAACATTAAAATTAATAATTGAATCATATGAAATTTTTTTCAATTTTAATAATTCAATATATTCATTATTAATATAATCTGGTGGTACAATATGATCAATTATATTAGAATTATTAAAAAATAATATATTATTAATATCTTTTTTTTTTATGTCTATAATATTATCTTGAAAAATAACATTAGACTGTTTTGTTAAAAAAATATGTTTACATTTAGATAAATAGCAAAAATCTATATTTTTAATGATAATATCTAATTTTTCAATAAAATTATTTATTGGATCTAAATATTTATTTATAAACAATAATATTTTATTTTGATTTTTTTCTAAAAAAAATTTGAGTTCTGAATATAATATTATATTAATTTTTTTATTAATAAAAATAAAATTAATTTTAGAGTATATTTTTTCATCATTATTTGGTAATACAATATTTATCATGTATGTATATATATACATGATAAATATATTTATGAATACGCGTCTTTTAATAGGATTTATATATATATATGTATTTTATAATGTATAGTTATAGTAAAAAATATTATATTTCAGAACCTGTATCTGTACCTCCAATTATTATTACTATAAGTGATAGTGTATCTAATCCATTTATTGATGAAGCAAAAATTTTATTAAATTATTATAATAATAATGATATAAATTTATTTAATAATGAAATAAATACAACATATACAGACTTAATAATATCTAATCCAACTTATACAACTAATTTAGTATCAAATACTACTGTAAATTTAATTAATACTTTAGATAATTTAATTATAAAAACCCAAATAACTATTAGTGACACTATAGGTGATTTATTTATTAATGAAGCAAATATTTTATTAAATTATTATAATAATAATAATATTATAGAATTTAATAATGAAATAAATACAGTATATTCAAATTTATTAATTAATTATTCATCTAATACAAAGAGTATAACAGCAAATATTATTAAACAATTAATAAATATTTTAAATAAACATTTTAAACAATCACAAACAAGTATTATTAGTAATGTATTAGATATTTCATTTATTGATGAAGCAAATACTTTATTACAATATTACTATAATAATAATATTATAGAATATAATCATGAAATAGATACAATATATTCAAATTTAAAATCAACTATACCAACTTATGTAAATAGTACAACATCAAATGTTATAGTTCAATTAATTGATCTTTTTAATTTATTATTAACTTCAAATACTGATTTACAAGATCAAATTGTAGTACTTGAACAAGAATTATTTCAACAAATTAATGAAAATTCTAAAATAGAAATTTGTAAAACATCTATTAATCAAGATTCAGTTTTTAAATTAGTATATTTACAATATTTATTAATGTATGATATCACATTAACAGATGGTTTGTTTATTGATACATATTTGCAAAATGCACAAAATGTATTAGATTTAAATAATGGTATGTTAAAACATTTTTAGAGCAGTGCACATTTTACACTAGCGTTTAAGAAAACTAGCAAAACAAGAAGTATAAACTAAACTGAATAATAACTATTTTTACGTATAGTTTAATACAGTTTATTGTCTAGATGTGTTAAACGATGTATCATACCAAAATTTATACAGTTCTGAAAGGTTGGAACTGTTACTCATAATACTTATATTTATTTATATTTATATATATATACAAATATATATAATTATTTTGATTTAAACAAATATTAACTAGTATTATTACTATATGCAAAATGAAAACAACTCAGAAAATATCAACAAAAAATCTCAATATATCTCAATTAGAGAAGCTACTTTACTTACTGGAATCAACGCCCAAACTTTACGTAAAATGGGCGATGAAGGCAAGATTAAATGCTATAAAACATTTTCCGGACAAAGAAAATTTGATAAAAATTATTTGGAAAAGATGTGCAATTGTACTAGTAATGATGATCAAATCAGTGAAAATACGAAATAAAATTTTATTTATGCTCGTGTCTCATCAAAAAAACAACTGGACGATCTTTCTAGACAAGTTGAATTTATTAAAAAATCAAGACAAGAATACTCTTCATATATACCTATTACCGATATTGCTTCAGGAGTTAATTTTAATAGAAAAGGACTTGGTGAAATACTGGACGGTTAGAACTGAACAATTTAATCGGCTTCAATGTGCCATTTTTAAATCTTTATGGGTGTAAAATACACACCACTCTAAATAATTTATGGTAGTATATTCTATATAAAATCATTAAAGATAACATAACATAATATAATATAATATATTATTAATTTAAGAAAAATTTTACATATTCAAGAATAATTTTACACTTATTTATAATAAGCTTATGTAATAATTAAAGTAAATAAGATTAATATATTATAAAAAATATTATAATTAT
>Ga0214919_10001319_pt1 | contig 40951 bp, 36 predicted proteins | sample LL1503_MetaG_FD_177994 | JGI IMG/M metagenome (GOLD analysis project Ga0214919, IMG submission 177994) | Freshwater microbial communities from Lake Lanier, Atlanta, Georgia, United States - LL-1503 | ecosystem: Environmental > Aquatic > Freshwater > Lake | place: USA: Georgia | collected...
CAGGTTTTACAGGCCCTACAGGCGAGACAGGAGAAACTGGAGAAACTGGCTCAACAGGTCCAACGGGAGAGACAGGAGAAACAGGTGCAACAGGTTTTACTGGCCCTACAGGCGAGACAGGAGAAACTGGCTCAACAGGTTTTACAGGCCCTACAGGCGAGACAGGAGAAACTGGAAGCACAGGTTTTACAGGCCCTACAGGCGAGACAGGAGAAACTGGAGAAACTGGCTCAACAGGTCCAACGGGAGAGACAGGAGAAACAGGTGCAACAGGTTTTACTGGCCCTACAGGCGAGACAGGAGAAACAGGAAGTACAGGTTTTACAGGTCCAACTGGAGAAACTGGGGAGACAGGAGCAACAGGTTTTACTGGTCCAACGGGAGAAACAGGTGCAACAGGTTTTACTGGCCCTACAGGCGAGACAGGAGAAACAGGTGCAACAGGTTTTACAGGTCGTACAGGAGAGACAGGAGAAACTGGAAGCACAGGTTTTACAGGTCCAACTGGAGAAACTGGGGAAACAGGAGCAACAGGTTTTACTGGTCCAACGGGAGAGACAGGTGAGACAGGAGAAACAGGTGCAACAGGTTTTACTGGCCCAACGGGAGAGACTGGAAGCACAGGTTTTACAGGTGCAACGGGAGAGACAGGAGAAACAGGAGCAACAGGTTTTACAGGCCCTACAGGCGAGACAGGAGAAACTGGAAGCACAGGTTTTACTGGTCCAACGGGAGAGACAGGAGAAACTGGAGAAACTGGCTCAACAGGTTTTACTGGTCCAACGGGAGAGACAGGAAAAACAGGAGCAACAGGCTTTACAGGTCCAACGGGAGAAACTGGGGAGACAGGTGCAACAGGTTTTACTGGTCCAACTGGAGAAACAGGTGCAACAGGTTTTACTGGCCCTACAGGTGAGACAGGAGCAACAGGTTTTACTGGCCCTACTGGAGAAACAGGAGAAACTGGAAGCACAGGTTTTACAGGTCCAACTGGAGAAACTGGGGAGACAGGTGCAACAGGCTTTACAGGTCCAACGGGAGAAACTGGAGCAACAGGTTTTACTGGTCCAACGGGAGAAACTGGAGAAACAGGAGAAACAGGAGCAACAGGTTTTACAGGTCCAACGGGAGAAACTGGGGAAACAGGAGCAACAGGTTTTACAGGTCCAACGGGAGAAACAGGAGAAACAGGAGCAACAGGTTTTACTGGTCCAACGGGAGAAACTGGGGAAACAGGAGCAACAGGTTTTACAGGTGAGACAGGAGAAACTGGTGCAACAGGTTTTACTGGTCCAACGGGAGAAACTGGGGAAACAGGAGCAACAGGTTTTACAGGTCCAACGGGAGAAACAGGAGCAACAGGAGCAACAGGTCCAACGGGAGAAACAGGGGAAACAGGAAGCACAGGTTTTACAGGTCCAACGGGAGAAACAGGAGCAACAGGTTTTACAGGCCCTACAGGTGAGACAGGAGCAACAGGTTTTACTGGCCCTACAGGTGAGACAGGAGCAACAGGTTTTACTGGCGTTACAGGTGCAACGGGAGAGACAGGAGAAACAGGAGCAACTGGAGAAACAGGAGCAACTGGCTTTACAGGTCCAACGGGAGAGACTGGAGCAACAGGAGCAACAGGTTTTACAGGTCCAACGGGAGAGACTGGAGAAACAGGAGCAACAGGTTTTACTGGTCCAACGGGAGAAACAGGAGCAACAGGTTTTACTGGCCCAACGGGAGAGACAGGAGCAACAGGTGCAACAGGTTTTACTGGCCCAACGGGAGAAACTGGAGAGACTGGTCCAACTGGGGAGACAGGCCCAACAGGAGAGACTGGAGAAACAGGCTTTACAGGTCCAACTGGAGAAACTGGGGAAACAGGCTTTACAGGTCCAACTGGAGAAACTGGGGAAACAGGTGCAACAGGTACAACGGGAGAAACTGGGGAAACAGGTGCAACAGGCTTTACAGGTCCAACGGGAGAGACAGGAGAAACTGGAAGCACAGGTTTTACAGGTCCAACTGGAGAAACTGGGGAAACAGGAGCAACAGGTTTTACTGGTGCAACGGGAGAAACAGGAGAAACAGGCTTTACAGGTCCAACGGGAGAGACTGGAGAAACTGGCTCAACAGGTTTTACTGGTCCAACGGGAGAAACTGGGGAAACTGGAGAAACTGGCTCAACAGGTTTTACTGGTCCAACTGGAGAAACTGGGGAAACTGGAGAAACTGGCTCAACAGGTTTTACTGGTCCAACTGGAGAAACTGGAAGCACAGGCCCTACAGGTGAAACTGGAAGCACAGGCCCTACTGGAGAAACTGGAGAGACTGGTCCAACTGGGGAAACAGGGCCCACTGGACCCACTGGGGAAACTGGGCCCACAGGGGAAACAGGACCTACAGGAGAAACAGGACCTACTGGAGAAACTGGACCCACTGGGGAGACTGGTCCAACAGGTGAGACAGGACCTACTGGAGAGACAGGCCCTACAGGAGAAACAGGCCCCACGGGTGAAACGGGCCCTACGGGCCCAACAGGAGAGACAGGTACTACGGGTGAGACAGGTAATACAGGAACCACCATATATGGTAACACAGGTGCCCCATCAGGTACACTTGGTCGCATAGGTGATTTTTATATTGATTATCAAACAGGTATAATGTATCAAAAGGTATAAAATTATATTTTAATAAGTTCAAATAGAATGTCTTGGAACCCAGTCCTATATCTGATTGGTCCTACAGGCGAAACAGGGCCCACAGGGGAAACTGGTCACACAGGGGAAACTGGTCACACAGGGGAAACAGGGCCCACAGGGCAAACAGGGCCCACAGGGCAAACAGGGCCCACAGGGGAAACTGGTCACACAGGGGAAACAGGGCCCACAGGTCCTGCAGGAACAGCCACAAATACAGGAGCTACGGGAGAAACAGGTGAGACAGGTGAAACAGGTCATACAGGTGAAACAGGGCCTGCAGGAACCGCGACAAATACAGGAGCTACTGGTGAAACAGGAGAGACAGGTCATACAGGTGAAACAGGTCCAGCAGGAACGGCCACAAATACGGGCGCAACAGGAGAAACGGGTGAAACAGGGCCTGCGGGCCCTACAGGAGAAACAGGTTCCACAGGTGAGACAGGCCCTGCAGGAACCGCGACAAATACGGGTGCAACGGGTGAAACAGGGGAAACAGGTGAAACAGGGGAAACAGGTCACACAGGTCATACAGGTGAGACAGGTCCTGCAGGAACAGCAACAAATACAGGAGCCACAGGTGAAACAGGGCCAACGGGAGAAATCGGCCCCACAGGTGAGACAGGTCCTGCAGGAACCGCCACAAATACAGGTGCAACAGGAGAAACGGGTGAAACAGGGCCCGCGGGCCCTACAGGTGATATTGGCCCTATGGGGGATTTAGGTGCCACAGGATATACAGGAGAAATGGGAGAAACCGGTCCCACAGGTGAAACAGGTCCAGCAGGAACCGCCACAAATACGGGTGCAACAGGTGAAACGGGAGAAACAGGTCACACAGGTGAAACAGGTCCTGTAGGAACTGCCACAAATACGGGTGCAACGGGGGAAACGGGTAAAACAGGCCCTACAGGCCCTACAGGCCCTACAGGCGAAACAGGTGAAACAGGCCCCACAGGTAAAACTGGTGCAACAGGCTTTACAGGCCCTATAGGCCCTACAGGCGAAACAGGTGAAACAGGCCCTACTGGTTCAATTGGTGCGCCTGGTGATCAAGGCCCTACAGGACCCTCAGGATCCTCAGGCCCCACAGGTAAAACTGGTGCAACAGGCTTTACAGGCCCTATAGGCCCTACAGGACCCTCAGGATCCACAGGCCCCACAGGAGAAACGGGTGAAATAGGCCCCACAGGCCCCACAGGAGAAACAGGGCCCACAGGCCCCACAGGAGAAACGGGTGAAATAGGCCCCACAGGACCCTCAGGATCCCTAAATTTCATCGGTCCAACTGGAGCAATCTTATACTTTGATGGTACACAGGTAACGGGTGATACGGGACTCTATATTGACGCCACTGGCGATCTCATCGCCGACCGAAACATTCTTCCAGCCCAGGATGATGTCTATACTCTCGGCTCCACAGGCATGCGCTGGCAACATCTCTACGTCGGCACAGGCTCTATCAGTATCGGTGATGTCGTCCTATCATCTTCTGGCAATATTCTCAATATTAACGCCAACATACATCCAACAACCGATAACACCGTGAGTCTTGGAACAACGGGAGCGCGCTTCAAAGAAATTTATATGGGTGCGGGAACACTGAATATCGCCGGTCCAACCGGCGCTATACAAGATGCCACTCTTGGCTCTGATTTAGTAGGGATAGCCTACACGAAATTTGGTTTCGCGACACCTTTTATTAATGTTGGACCCATTGTCGGCGGACCTGATGCCGTTGGCGGTTGGAAAGTCTATTCGGCAGGAAACCCTACAGGAACGGATTTTGATCTCCGAGTCCAACAAAATACGGAGTCAGGGCCGACGGGACCGGTCTATTCATTGATCAACCCTACAGGTACGACGGGCGAAACAGGCCCGACAGGTGGCCAAGGCGTCGCAGGAACCTCCACGGGCCTTATTTTATTTCTGGATTCCTCTGGCAGTCTCGTGGCTGATTTATCAGGTTCCTTATCATCTGTGCCTATTTTAAGCTCACAGACCTCTGTTACGATTACACCAGGTGCAACAGGCACCTATGAACTCGCCTCTTTTACGACTGCAGCGGGTTCCACATCCAGTATAGAACTCGTTGGAGGTATTTGGAGTACGAATTTATATGCACAAGCATCAGATGATACTTCGGTGTCATACTTTGCGGAGATTTATTATGTAGATGCTGCTGGAACTACGGAGACTCCATTAGTTCTAGGTAGTGCTTCGGGTGCTATTCAAGTATATTCAACACTTTATATAATTGCAGATACATTATATGTTCCTGGAACCGTTCTACCAGATACGAGCTATCGCTACCGCGTCAAAATCTTCGGTGTCTTTACGAATCCTGCGGCTTGGCTCAAAGTCTATTTCCGTGATTCCACGATTTCACACGTTCATACAACTCTCGCAGCAAATTCGGCGACGGGTCCCACAGGGCCAACAGGGGCGGCGTCCACTGTCACTGGGCCGACGGGGCCAACAGGGGCTGCGTCCACTGTCACTGGGCCAACAGGGGCGGCGTCCACCGTAACTGGGCCGACGGGGCCGAGCCTCAGCTACAAACTCGGCAATATTCCCTATACAGGGACATCTACATCAACGATTACCACAACCCCCAAAGCAATCTATCAGGTCGGCCCCTTGACCGCAACAACAACCGGAAAATATATGGTGTTTGCCAATGTTGCAATTACAGGTAGTAATCACGAGTATTATCTAACTATTGCACGATCTACATCTTCAATCGCAAATGGTAGTACAACTGTGGCTGGTTCAACAAATATCGTTACAAATGCCGCCTTGGCGGCAACGTTTGGAACTGATAATAACTTTGTAGCTGGTGTAAGTACAAACCATTCTATAAATATGTCTGGACATGCTGTTGACAGTCCAGGCGGCACAGGCCCCTATTATTATAATATATGGATATATGCAAGTTCGGGCACTGCCACAACTAATAATATCCAGCTAACAGTCTGTCAAATATCTCCTTAAAAATAGATGTCTTCAACGCCTCCTATTCATGTGTTTTTTGGAGGCAATAGCGCCACTATTATATATCATGTAGCAGATTTTCAATTTGTCACGCCAGGTTTTTATGTAAATGGCCCAGGTCTTGGAGATGCACAAATTCTGGCAATTGATAAAAGTGTAGCAAATGAGACTACCATAACACTCGCTGACGACGCACAATTTCAAGAGGGCGATTACACATTTAGTTCTCCCATCAGCCCTCCAAATATTGCAATCCGACCACGCACTATGAACAACGCCATACAATTCTGGTGGTATCCCTCAGGAGGTGTCACACAATATTGTCTTTCTGGTGGTAATCCACCTACGACTGTAATTGTTGGTGGCGCTGTCACAACGGCGATCATAAATGGTATTGCCAACAGCGTAGATCAATCATTTTATCTTATTGCATCAAATGCGGAAGTTGGAGGATTCCCAAGCTATTTCCGTACCGTCCAGCCCGGTCTTCGTCCATATCCCCCGCAAACTGTTAATTTTACGCAAACAGGATCCGAAGCCAGCATAACGTGGGCTGCACCAGTCTCTGAAGGTGGATCTATAATCAGATATTTTTTCGTTCACGGCGCCTCATCAAATCCCAGTGACCCAGACTTATCTGGCTCGGTCTATAGAACAACCTATATACGTAACTTCACCGGATTGAATCCGGCATCAGCATACTATTTTCAAGTAAAGGCAATCAATGATGTACAACATTCTCTTTTTGCCGGCTATGCAGCCGGATTTCGCATATATAGATATGACGCCCCTGATGCAGATACATACGAAGGTGAAGATCCTATTGGAACAGTAGAAGCGGCTTGGGAACAAGCTGGCCTACAGGATTTGAGTGGTGTCAGCAATCCAGGCATCTATACAAGTATTCAAGTAGTCAATGACGCGAGTAACCCTATGTTCATATCACCCAACACAACGAATTTTGGATTGCGAATTATTGGGTATTTTAATGCACCGACCGCCGCCACATATACATTTAAAATTGCCACAGATGATGGTGCTATTCTAATGATAGATGGCTCATATGTTATAGGAACAGAGGCATGGAAGATACAAGAGGCTACACCATATGAGGGAAGTGTGGCTCTATCTGCTGGCCTGCACACATTTAAGAGTCTTTATTATCAATATGTGAGTGCATATAACTATCAACTCGCATTTAAAATTAATGACGGTGGCTGGATCACGGATGGAACGGGCTATTTCTTACACTATATATCTGAAGATGCTGGCCCTGTACCTGCCCCTTAATTAGTTCCCGTTGGGCCTGTATCTGAAGTTCCCGTGGAACCAGGCAAAGGCGGTGGCGGATGCATAAGACTTATGTAGCCCTCCCTACCAATTATTTCGTTGACCTCAGCCACATCTATAGCGGCAGCGTTCCCGAATCCCTTGTATTTAGAATCAATAACATTCTGAATGGCGACATCCAAATCCGGCAAAATCTCCTGACGCAACAACTTCTTGCGCAACTTCAAATGCAACACCGATTCTGCAGTCACATGTGATAGGCGCGACGTGTTATCTCGGTAGACTTTTGTGTGCTCTATTCCTCCACAAATATCCGGCTGTTTAAGATTGCGATCTCTGTCAAATTCGGCATCAAACTTCTTAATAATTGTTTCGGGAATGGATGGAGATTGTTCAATCAATCTGTCCAGTTCTTGACGGCAAATGTCCAGAAAGTTCATACTGTCCATACGATCATTGGGGGCGAGTTGTAGTTCTACTGCAACTCTTCTCTGAAGTTTTCCCCACGAAATGGAGGCTACACGATGTCCTTCGGACAATTGTGCGAATCCGAATGTTCCCGAAAGAGTTTGTACAATTCCCGCGAAAATGGAGATGCCGCCAATCACAAGTTGTCCCCATTTCTGTCCATCTCCTCCACCCGAGGCATTTCCGAGCGCCACTGATGCCGCGCCCGATACTGTGGACAATATAATCACCGGTATACTCATTCCAAGATTTCTCGTACGATATAATTTATACGAGCGATCATGAAGCCATCGGTAACATTGGGCGATATCAGACCATTCTGCTAAAAGTGTCTCCTGTTCTTTCGTCCACCCCTTTTGGAATTTCGGTTTCGCGCCTGAAATATCTTTTACGACGGGGCTTCCTCTTGATGATTCACTCATCTACTAAGTTGTTCTAAAAAGGGCAGGACGGTCTGGACTGCCTGTGAAGGGGCGCGGCGGCGCCGCGCCTGTGTTTCAAACGCGGCTGCGTCCGTCATTAGGCGATCCGTGACCGCCACCCACGCCGCCACATCTGATACCGGAATCGTCACGCCACCCGGCCCCACGATTTCGGCCAGTTGATGGGCAGCGCCGTCTATCAGGACCGGTATACCGCTCTGCACAGCCTCAGTCGCATGAAGCAGCGCCTCTGGATATGCCACAGGAATCAGCAATATACGCGTCTGCGCCCAGACTTTATGACGGTGATACGGTATTTTTTCATACCGGAGGTTCGCCCGTATCGTCACATGACCAGTCACTGCTGGTCGGTACGCCACGAATTGTATCTTCGGGAGCTGTTCAGCCATATAAGAAAGATCCCACACCTTTTCCGTTTCCGCAGACAAAAACACAGCGACCGTGGTTTTTGTATGATACGGTATGACGGGAAATTCGGACCATTTTATCAGCGGCGGAAGCGTGAGCGACCGCGCCGCGCCGAGGCGCGTCCTGAGCCAATCTGTGGGGGTTATGACGGCAATCATACCATAACTCGGGACGAGTTTAGCGACCGATTCATCTTCTGCCCAAAGAATGCAGGGCCGTCCCATTTGTTTGGCGGCTTTGATAGCGGCTGGAGCGGCGGTGCCCGACGTTGCGAAATAGGCGGCATGACGTACGACGAATTCCACTTGCGTAGTTTCATAGAGCGGAATAAATGTCACTCCATCGGCCTCGCGACGGGCAATCTGTTTTTGGAGCACAAATACAGTGTACCCGGCCTTTTCTGACAGGAACTTGTTGAGTTCGTGTGCACTTGTACTATAGGAATCGGTGATCCACACGAGCGACTTTTCAACAGGATGATCGCTCGGAATGAGCGTATTCCGAACAATCGGCGGCATCTCTCTTAAGGCGAAAAAAAATGTTAAAGCGGTGGCGACGGCCAAAACATAGTGGACATAATCCATCTGGTTATTATAGATAATGGTTCCAGACCAAATTATTCTAAGCACGGCACATCCTGGCCAAATTCGGCCGGCTATGGAAGATAGTCGCGGGACGTTTTTCTGGGGTACACCACCTTCTGATGGCGGCTCTCCCATACTCTCTTACACTCTTTCATGTGCGGCCGCCTCTATCAGCAACACATACGGCCCAACAGTCTTTTCGGCCACTATTACCGGTCTGACGAACGGAACAGAGTATCTTTTCACAGTCTATGCTACAAACGCCGATGGCGACGGCCCGCCGACCTCCTTTCGTTCTGTACAACCCGGATTCCGACCTGGGCCACCGCGAAACGTTGCCGTGACGAGCAATAGTTCTACAACCGCTACTGTCACATGGGATGCACCAACATCCGATGGAGGTGCTACTGTAAAATGGTATGTCATTATTGGTGTCAGCAATAATCCGGCCGATCCTACTGTCAAATTGTCGGCAGAAGGCACCGATAGACTGCGATATATTACCGATCTCAACGCGGCTTCTAATTATACATATACCGTCTTTGCGGTGAACGATCCAGGCTATTCTTCTGGGGTCAGTCGTACAATTGTTCAATCAGGTCTTCGTATTTGGTTGGATGCAACCGCTTACAGTGGCTCTGGTACATGGTATGATCAGACGACAAATCATTTTGACGCCACACTAGAAGATGGTACGATCGCTAAAAATGTTGCAGGAAACGGTATTGTGTTAAACGGAACGACGTCATGGACATTCCCAGATATTGGGTCACTCACAAACTGGACCCTATCTGTTTGGTTCAAGAATACTGCCAGCCCTGACACTTTCGCAGCAATTGTAACACAAATACAAGCAGGTAGTGCTAATATGTTTATTTGGATATATCCTGGTTCTCCAGCCTTATCTTATCAAGGTGGTTTCTTTGATGGACGTTCTGTATCCCAAGGATCCAGCGTTGCATTCCCATTGACTGTTTGGAAGCAGATGGTTGTTACATGGAATGGAACCTATTTGATAACATATATCAATAGTTCTATAGCAAGCTCTCCCAACTTTTCTGGTCGTATCTCGGGTTCAAGTGGGCAACCATATAGAATTGGACGCAGATGGGATGCTCCAAACTATGTAACGGGCGAAATCGGCCAAGTACTCATCTATAACCGTGCTTTAACAGAAGAGGAAGTGCTATACAATTATAATGTAACGGCATCAACATATGCGTAACATATACCCTCTCTAAATAATATATAACACCAGAAACTGCAGGAACATGTATCGGAACCGATACACGCTGCCCCGCCAAACTTCGGAATTCCAAACCACATGAGTGGTTTGATTCCGAACTCTGTGCAGGAACTAAAATTCATCCATATTACAAAAACCGCCGGCACCGCCATTGAAGACGCCGCAAAAGCCAAAGGTATTCATTGGGGAATCTACCATAAAGAATATGGTTGGCATCATCGCATCTTCAGTAATGTACCTACAGAAGTCCGGAACCGCTACGACTGGTTTATGGTGGTGCGAAATCCCTATGATCGTCTCCTATCACAGTACTATTGCAGATGGGGTGGGATCGGTCTCAAACATATCAATCATACCAAAGAGGAATTTAACAAGTATCTTATGAGCAAAATCGTAAAAGAGGAGTTTAATGTGAAATTCAAGCCCGAGACAAACGGCGATCATTACACACCGCAGTACAAATATTTGCATCCAGATCACCAAATACAGATTTTGAAATTTGAGAATCTTGCTGCCGAGTTTGCTACTCTGATGACCACCTATAGTCTTACTATCAAACTTCAAAAAAAGAATGTCAGCCAGAAAGGGAAATTCACAGTCGCCGATTTTTCCCCAGAACTTGTGCGAGAAATCAACCGGTTTTATGCGGCCGATTTTGAGATGTTTGGGTATGCAATGCGCTAAGGCTCACGCCGAGTTTTCGGAATCAAACCACGCGAGTGGTTTGGAATTCCGAAATTTGGTGGGGCAGCATGTATCGGCTCCGATACATGCTCACGCCTTCCCTTTGTTCTTGAACACCTCGCCAAGGGCTCACGCATAAGTCCAAAGATAAAGGCTAGGCCTTGCCTAGCCCTTCCCTTTGTTCTTGAACGCCTCGCCGAGTGCTCACGTATAAGTACAAAGATAAAGGCTAGGCCTTGCCTAGCCCTTCCCTTTGTTCTTGAACGCCGCCGCCTTCGCCTTATTCTGCAGCCCCGTTTGGTAAATCTTAATAGCCGCCGCCGGTGTCAGATCAGCCGGTTTAATCCCCGAAGGAACACCCACAAATTTCCGGGCCTTCCCTACCGAATCCTTTTTGAACATATACATGCCATATTGACCTGTACGAAATTCAAAATCCCCCACAACGGTCCCACCCGCTCCCGCCTTCGCCTTCAAACGTTCTGCCGTCGCCTCAGCCGTTTCTCCCGCCACCACCGGTAGACGCACCCCTTTCCATTCTAAATACGCCCCATACGGCCCAGATTTCTGATAAATCGGTTCCCCCTCTAACTGCCCCGCTGCCGTCGCTGCCCGCGCCGCCGCCGCAGCCGCCACAAACGCCGCCGCCGCCGCAGCATCCAGACTCTCAAACTTCACACCCTCTGGCCATCCATAAAACACTGTATCTTTCTTATCAGCCCCCTCTCGCAAAAGCAGCGGCCCCTTCTTGCTCATGACCGCCTTCAAACCATCTGCAAACTCCCTCTTGCGCGCCGAATCCGCCGTCCCCCCTGTGGCCGCCTTCAGCTCACCCCACCGCCCCTTATACGACTCCCACGTATCCCTGCACACCGCCTTCCACGGCTCCGCACCCTGCGCAATCCCGTCAAGCCGCCCCTCCATCTGCGACGTAAACTCATACTGGAACAGCCCAGCAAATTCCTTCACACAGAAATCGTGCACACGATGTCCGAGCGGCGTCGGAACAAGCTTCCCTCTTTCTCCACCCACTGCATGAGGAGTAAGGGTGGGGGTCGCAGGCCAAACCCCGGGCGAGACCGAGTACGCCTTTTGCTCTACGATGCGGGATGGGATATCTTTCTTTTCGGCGTAGGTCTTTTCCACGACGGTTTCCACGAGCGAGGCAAAGGTGGAGGGACGACCGATACCGCGACGTTCTAGTTCACGCACAAGAGTCGCTTCGGTGAATCGGCCAGCGGCACGTGAATCATGTGGCGCGGCCTTGATTGCTGTCCAGTTGACGACGTCACCTTCGGCGATTTTCATGAAATCGTCCCACATGATTGTCGGGGCCGGGCGCTGTGTCGGTTCATCCTCTAGATTGGGCGGCGGCGCACTGACGATTTTCCATCCCATAAATGTCATTTGGTGTGTAGACGCGGTCCATGTGAAATCATCACCGTCTGCTTGAATACTCAGACGGCGTTCTTCGCCGAGCGCCGGTGCCATGACGGAGGCCACGGCGCGTTGCCAAATAAGTTTGTAGATTCGGCGATCGGCCGCATTCCAATCTTCGGAGGCCGATAGTTCTTTATTCTCAAAATGTGTGGGCCGAATGGCTTCATGGGCTTCTTGTGCCGCAGGCACAGCGGCCGCGGCGGCCTTTTTACTTTTTTTTTCGAGCGGCGGGGCCGAAGCCCCCGCCGCCCCTAAGAACTCAGCACCATACTCCTTTTGCACTAATGCCGCCGCTGCGGCACGCGCTTCTTCACATAAGACAGCTGAATCGGTCCGCATATAAGTAATATGGCCCGCCTCATACAAGCGCTGAGCAATCCGCATCGTGTTTTTCGGATTGGACCCAAACATTGCAGAGGCATCTTGTTGCAGAGTAGATGTAATTAGAGGTTTCGGTGCAGATTCTTTTGATTTGTGTAAGGACGCACGTACGATTTTCCCAGCCGAATCTCCATGAATATTTTCCAGATAATTCAGAACTGATTCTTCATCTTCCAACTCTTCATCCAATTTAGAATCCAACTTCAGATCCAACCCTGCATGTTTCCACGCCGCCGTCAAACGCCATACACGTGCAGAAGTAAATGCGGAAATGGCCGTCTCACGATCTACCAACAAACGCAGCGCCGCTGTTTGACAACGGCCGGCTGATAGAGTCGGTCCCACATATTTCCAGAGTAGAGGGCTAATTGTGAATCCTACCATCATGTCTAAGACCGCCCGCGCCTGCTGGGCATTGACCCGATTCATATCAATGAGCCGCGGTGCAGCAACCGCATCTTTAATGGCCTTTTCAGTGATTTCATGAAAGATGACACGGGGAGTTGTGGCGGGATTAAGACCTAGAAGAACTGCGCACGAAAACGCAATGGCCTCTCCTTCACGATCATCGTCTGCACCGAGATAGACGGCAGTGGCGCCTGCTGCCGCCTCTTTAATACCGGCAATCGCCTTTGCCTTCGCCTTTATGAACGCGTAACGGGGTTCAAAATCGCGATCAATACCTACTGCATCAATATCTTCTTCCAGAGCACGAATATGACCCATGGATGCTTGAACTTTCCATCCAGGTCCGAGAAAACCGGCGATTTTCTTACACTTGGCCGGCGATTCTACGAGAAACAGATTAAACCCCATTTTATACGTGGCCTACCGCCTGCGGCCGTCCTCATTTTTATCCAAAACTAGTATGTTCAACAGATTTAAGAAATGACGCCCACCAGTGTTTTCCGCAACTTTTTCTTTAGTTTAGACCTATAGATAAATTAGACCGCGCCGATACTCTTGTGCGTTAGGATAACGAGTCCCACACAATGAATCAATCCAATACTCTCCAAAATTGTACTGGGGATATTTGTGATGCAAGAGATGATGATTGCCAATCAGCCATACAGTCCGAGAGTCATGTCGTGCCATTCCGCGCAGATTTAGAAAGACCAACGCGGCGATAATTTCCATCGGGCTCATAGTCACAAATATGAGCGGAAACAACATCCCTACCCCCTGAAAAGGGCTCTCTAAATAGTGTCCAACATAGGTATCTAAGAATTTTGGTTCTGGTTTGGTATGATGCTCTTTATGAATCGGGTATCCTGTGCGGGTATGCAAAAGCACGTGCGAAATGTAGAACCACACATCATACGAAATAATAGAAAATAGGATTGTTAACATTTGTTATAAGTTCTTGGGGGGGGGGATGTTTAGATCGTTGGTATAAAATTGAAGCAGGATCCATTATCCGTAATACGCAGAATGGATCCCGCAAGTATTATTATGATCGTAATATTTGTAGTGTTCTTTGTGTTTGTATGTGTGCGATGCATACGATCACCTACAACTGAAGCCTCTGACCACTTTAGTGCTTAGCCAGGCCGAACTATATAAATAACTAGATCCAAAAAGCGGGGTGTGGTTATTTTTGCCAACTCTATATAAAATTCTGCATCACCTCCAACCAACGATGTAAACTGTTTCTTTTTATTTAATTCAAAGGGTATAATACCACAAGGAGTACCGATATTTCCTCTAATAATATTAGTATTAGAAGGTATTAATCGCGTCCCCAGTTTGAATTTACAAATATATAGCGTATTTACATCATTACAACTTCTGCGGAGCTTATCAAACGTGCCTTCTATATATACGTCATCGTCGTCCGCATGCATAATAAAATCACGTGGCTCTAGGAGCGCCGCATATCTATTACGAATAATATGCCCCCAGGAACCGAGGCATTTCGGTTCACAATGTATTATAATTTTACAACGAAATGCTTGCATATTAAATTCTGGAGCAACCGAATGGCCATCAAACACGAGTGTCAAACAATCCGATTTGGTCAACATGGGTGAAAGGGAATCTAACATTCTTTGAAGCGTGGGGCGACCAACGGTCGCTATAAGTACGTTAAATGTGGGCATTTATTATACTTCTATATAGTAAATAAATGGTAGTCAAACGCATCCATCAGATTTGGGTAGGTCCGAAACCAATTCCTGCAAAATCGCTTAAATTTATAGATGGAATAAAAGCATTACATCCAGATTATGAGTATAGATTATGGACCGATGCCGATCTGACCCCTAAAAATTTCACTACGTTGGAGTATATTCATTCCACACCCGTGTATGCTCAAAAGGCCGATATCATGCGATATGAAATTATTTATAGGCACGGCGGAGTGTATTTAGACATTGATTTTGAGATTCTTAAACCACTTACAGGGCTTCTTACAGAAGATTTTGTTGTATGCAATGAAGATGCTCATATCAATAAATATATGACCAATGCATTCATATATTCAGTTCCAGGAAATCCAGATCTCAAGAAATGTGTGGATAATATTTGCACATGCTCTCTGGGTGGTGGAAAAGTGAATGTGGCCACGGGCCCTTGGTATTTCCGTAAGAATATATCTTTGGAAGGTGCGAGAGTGCTACCAACACATACAATGTACCCCACACACTACATGCAAAGAGGTCACCGACCATCTAAATTTCTAGAGGATACATATGGGATGCATCATTGGGATAAGAACTGGTAAGGCCCCTATGAAATTCGCTGATAAATATGCACATTCCTGTTAAACTCGGGTTCATAGAGAGACTCAATATAATTCACCATATTGAATGGCTCTATAGTAAGATTTATTGTATGATAATGACATCGGTCAAAATGATTCGTGTTTTTCGCATTTTTGCACGACGTCATGATTAAATATTTACAACGAATCTTTGCCAAAAGTGTCTGAATATCTTCTATTGTTAAATGGAACAGCACATCGCGAATGATTACCACTTCGGAATATGATAGGTCCTGTGTAATAGCATCCAGACATAAAAATGTGTGTTGGGGATATTTAATACGGTGCGAATCAATGAGACTCTGCACTATATCAATACCGGTGTATCGTTTTGTTTGAAACGTGGTTGTTAGCGGCATCCATGTCAAATCGCCACATCCAATATCTAACACCTCTTTTACGTCATTCTTTTCACAAAATGTGTCAAAAAATGAGCGAAACGATTGGGTATTTTTTACTGAGGATCCTGGGCCTGATTTTGGAATGGTTGGCGATGAATTGTTCCAGATTCCGTTTGCATAAATGGCATTAAAAATCTTTTGCCGGTCCATTTCTGATTAGTACCCAAACATTAATCCCGCCCGTCCACCGTATACCCGAAGAATATTATAGGTCTCTGCCCAGACATAGATAAGAAAACCATCCACATCATTTTTGTCAACCGAGCCCGTTCGTGGATGCATTGTCAGATTCAAATAAATATCACGCATTTTATCCAGATTCGCCTCACCCGTCGGAAGCGACGGCTGAATATGTCCCTGGTGATATCCAAACGGCAGAGCATAATAATACCGATTCACCCACGGCGATTTGCGCATTTCTTGTGACGGTAGGAGTGATCGGAACACGACCGGTGCATCCGTTCGGTAACGTATAAACTTGCCTTCATACACAAGAGCAATTGTTGAAACTGCTTCCGAATCACGACGAGAAAAGGCAGGTCTCAGATGTGTAATATAATAGGCGTTCAGACCACTCGCATCCGGCCACCACGGCACCGTCGTGCCGACACCACTCAAATCGCGCGTCGCCAAGAACGAGGCATTGAATGCTACAGCGTCATATCTCTGGGCGAAAAAGAAGAGATTTCGTGTCGGATTCGGAACACGTAGCGGCACTTGGACACGAGCGAAGGTGCGCGTATCAAATGGCGCGAATTTATAATGTTGCACAATCGGAACCTGAATATCACTGATACGAAATCGGTTGGCTTCGGGTTTGTCCAAGTAAATGTATTCGGCCAAAATATATGTGTCACCGAGATCTAGTCGCTCTGGAATCTTGATACCGGCGACGGGTAGGACTTTTGTGGCAACTCCAGGATCTCCAAGAACACCGCTAAGATCTGTTCCAAAAGGGGTTGAATAATAGAATTGTCCACCGAGAAGAGGAAAATATGCCGCGCCGGCCGCTACACCGCCGTTCGGCGTATAGGCTTGACGAGCGCTGGAAATATAGAGATTTGTAATGGGTGCAAACTGAATACTGAGTCGTACGGGATCTGCTTGAATTGCATCAATCGGCAATGCAACACCTGGATCGCCGCAAAACCAGAATGGAAGAGGTGTAACAACGGTCTGTACGCCGGTTAGCAGCGTATTAATTGTGAAGCCGTTATCGGCACGTTTCAGAAGTGTATTCATTAATGTCGTTTTTTCCAGAGGTGAATAGAATTCATCCATGACCTCCAAAAGTTGGCCGTCCAGATTCTCAATACGTGAGCCGGCGATATCAATAGACGCTTGTTGTATAAGAGCATGGCCGAGATTATTTGTGTAATTATAAGTTGGGCCGATAAATTTCATAATTGGTGCGAAATTCAGAATTTCAATACTTGTATCTTCATCTACAAAAATTACCTCAAGACGTAGAGGTATGTCAGTATAAGCTGATGCAATAACAACGCAGAGAATTCCGTTTCTGTACATATTAAAATTCGTTCCGTCATATTCTATTTTGAATATATCCGTATTTACAATTGGAAATGCGGCATCCCAAAATGGGGAAATCACTTTGAAAGGGATGCCTGTGGAGGGGGGTGCGATACCTGATATAACAATATATGATTCGCCTAAAATAATGAGTGTGAAAATTCCAGTGCCAGGTTGTGAAGATAGACCGTAACCTGCTTCATTACCTGAACCCGTACCTGCGCTGTAACTCAACAAGATTTTTATAATCTTTGTGGGATCTGGATTTGGCAAACGGAATTCAATAAAACACGGTACATTGTAGTATTCATTGGAAAATATACTTGCTTCATTTGGACCGGTTCTCGTGTAAATATTTCCGCTAACATCAATACCTGGTTGAACCACAATTGTATAGGGGGGAACAGGTATCGGGATCGCCGCCGCAGCCGCTTCGTATTGTTTAATATTTGGAAGAGTTGTGACGAGATACATATTGGAAATGAGATGACCTTTTCTCGGAAGTGTCAGCGTGGCCTGTTGTCCGAGAAGTGGCCGGTAATCAAAATCTAGACGTTGCCAGTGTGTTGTGAAACGGCCGGCGCGCCGAAAGACTGTCGCGAAGGCTGCAACCGATGGTTGACCTTTAATGGTCAATAACCGACTGTCTTGTGCTCCACTATGGAGTGTGCGCAGCAGAGATGCTACCATTCTTATTTAGCTTACAAAGAAAACTTAAGTGGGCCCGGGTTAATCCGTATACATCCTATTCAACAAGCCATTTTCCACACGAAGCCAGTTAAGAGCAAGAACATATACACGTACTTCCCATGTAGTATCTGGAGATCCGCCTTGGAACACCGTAGGTACCGCCACATTCAAATTAAGTCGGAGAGAATTCAGACGGCTAGCATTAATTGTTCCACTCGGTTGATGTCCACCTGGTTGGCGTGCAAATGAGTATCCGTAGATGAAACGATTGTATGCTACCACTCCGCCAGCATGTTTGTTCCCCATTTCACGACGAAAATATCGTTCATCCCCTTCAACCAGTGTTTGCCCGTTAGCTTGAAGACGTGCCGTTCGTAAAAGCGGTCCTTGTTCTAGACCGGGTCTATCCACGAAATCACGCTCTAGATAAGATCCAAAATTGTACCATTCGTTATTGTCTGCACAAGCCCGCCGCCGAATCACCCAGAAAATCTCCTCTATCGGGTGATTCGCCTCAATAGGGAGTTGTACCGAAATCGTATCAGAACTACTATTTTTGATCTCTTGATATGTCATTGGTTCATCAAACAAAAATGTCTGTAATTCGCGATACATAAATTCATAGGGATTATGCAGCATATTGTCGCGCATGACACCCGTGATGAGCGATCCCCAGGTCAAAAGAGAAATATGGGGAAAATCGGGCAATACATCTACTGTTTTGACAGTCGTTTGTCCCTTGTATACAAAACGAGCACCGGGGCCAGGAGTCAATGTAATATTTGAAATTCTTACACCGGGTGAATCTATATATGAATTGAAGATACCTGTTAAATATAAGGGTTCTCTCACTGGCATAACAAAATTTGGTGGAATCTGTATGCCATTATATGTAATTTTAGTACCGTCGTATGTAATTGTTATGAGATTTAGAGGATTCTGTATAGGTCCATCAATTATAATCTGTTGATCTGTTAGAGGGGTGGGTTCTGACATGTCACGCCCAGGAGGCAGTGGAGGATTAGGATCAGGATCGGCACATCCGCTGCCATTATCTGTGCCTCCACCATTTTTGAATACAAGCACCGTGCTCATCCATGGAGGGGCCCCAAATATACCTCCAAGAGTATCATAAAAGTATATATATATATCATAGCCTGTTGCAAGATATTGTGAACCAACTACAGGAGTCACTGCGCTAGGATTCGTCGTTAAACCAATAGTATGTAATATATTTAGTCCACCCACATAATAGCGTTGTGGTGAACTGAAGTTACTAAAGCACGTCTTTGAACCAATAAAGTCCATCTGAAATGTACATGTAAACGGTCCATCAATCCCGTAAGTCGTTGCAAAACGGCCAGAAAGAGTCGGGGTTAATCCAACATTTATAGATCTTACAGATGTATCGGATTCTATAAATGCATTGGGATACCCTGCGACGACCTCTAGAGGTGGTTGAATCGGAACGATTGTCACATCTTGGGAAAGAGGTACCGAATTACATGAATCACGATATCCTCGGATTTGCCGGACAAGTTGTGAAAGAGGTCGTAGTGTGATGTTCACACGTACTGTTCCATCTTTGATTGACAGAAGTGGCAGCGCTTCTACGAGTTTCACACGACTGAAAAAGAAGGGTAACACGACATGTACAACACCATCTTCTGTTGGATAGGGGTATTTACGATTTGTAGATATTAGGTCACGAATAGGTCGGAGACCCACTGCATCCGTCGCCACGCCGAATTGTGCATTCAAGTCCGGAAAAAGAGTATTATAAATCTGAATGAAATCACCATCTAGCGTTTCAATCGTCACACCATCCACTTCTAGTTCGGCGGTGGCAATGGCCACCGCTCCCAGATTGTTTACGTATTGCCATATAGTGTCATCAGTATCGGCATATTGTTTAGAACCTCCTTGAATTTCTAAGAGTGATGCCTGATCTAGCCAATGTGAGAGTCGCATTTGTATGGCCATTCCGTGCAATAAATCGCCGGCTTGGAGTGAGCCTACATCAAAAGTAAAACGTTGCCCAAAAGCCGCCGGGCCGCGAAAAGGGATTTCTTGGAGAATCGGGGTGCTCGGTATAAGACGTCGCCCTGTATCACGAGTAAACCAGGTCGTCTTAGTTGTCAGCGGATATAGGTTGTTCTCTTCTGCATCGCGATTCGTCAAATCCAGAAGAGTTGTTATGTCACCTATCGGTCTGTTAGCGCCTGCCAGACTCATTTCTAGAACATGGGGGTGTTATTTTAGGACCATGTATCGGCACGCCTTCAAAAATACGTATTAATACTTCCACGACCGGCCTCCACCGTAAACGTCGTCCACGTATCCACAACCGCTGTGAGTTGAGTATTTGTCAGTGTAACACCTGAAAGATCTATTAACATCGTCGGCCGATCGGCCGTTGTGAAATTTACGGACCCTTGTGGTTCATGGCGATCTCTGCAAGACCGCCCCGCGGTCAAATCCCAATTGATAATGCCGAGCCCTGCACCTGGATCACAATCCTCTTTTGCGTGTGAGACAATCTTATTCCAGACAAGTGAACTCCAAGCATCTTCGCGATTCCTGCCGGCAATGATGAGACTGACCGAATTATAGAATTCCGATCCCGATGCATCCATTGTGAGCAGATCATAACGATTCGCCATCAAATCACTCTGTTTTCGGAAAAACCAAAGAATACGTGAGGCCATATGTACTGCATCTAGACGGCGTGTGACGATGGACGCCGATCCCTTTTTGAGAGGTGCATAATCAAATGGAGACATCGTAAATGTATTCTCATAGAGGCGTGAATATGGGATTTGTTGTTTCCCATTTATGATGAGTCGTTGTGTTTCGGCATCGGTGTAAATATGGCGAGTTTCCAGTTGAATGGTCGGTGCGCTAAGAAACGCCGCCGCAGTGAAAATGGGTGTAAATCCTAGTCCAGGTACTATGATATTCTGCATAGCTCTCTGTACAAAAAGTTGTACGGTGGGTACTATTAGAAAAAACTCTGATAGGGAGGGGATATAAGTGGCGTTGACAAATTTGCCGTTTTTGTATAAATACACGACAAATGCACCGTAAGAACGGGGATAGTAGACATCATCTATAAGAGTTACACCACCAATTACAGCGGATGATGCAATTACAGAGGGGAAATCTCCCAAATCATAATTATACCAGACTTGAAAGACGGACCCGCCACCCGTATCCACAGCCTCTTGGATAATGGCCAAGCATTGTGCCAATTCTTCAGGCGTAATTACAGTAGGGTTCTCTGCAATATAATTCTGTGGCCATGCAACCATAAATGCGTATCCAGAGACATCCAAGACTTTTTGGATAAAATCGGCATCGCTTTTCAGCGCATACAAGTCGGTGGGATGTGGCGCAGACCAAAACATGCGACGGCCAAGCGGCGACGGATGCGCACGCCCATCAGATGCAAGAAATAGCTCTTCAGCACGACGGAGTTTTGCACGAATCTTGTAGGTTTGCTGTCGCAATCCGGCAGAAGGAAACCCCCCCTCTTGGAGCCCCTGGCAACCGATCAAAGGAAGCGATAGTCGGAGAAGACCGGGGACTGCATTTCGCGAAATATGGGTGGGGTCTATGGTGGTCATGAAACCGGTCTGGAGGCGATCCAACATTCTACTGGCAAAGGAGCCTCGGGAGAGGCGGGAGGCGTAGAGAGCTTCTCCAGAGAATTCTTGCAGGAGAAGATTGTCCTGGTAAATCTGAATGGAAGAAAAGAGGAAGTAGGCGATCCCGTTTGTCCAGCCGTAGGCGACTCCGCTGGCATCCACGATGGTCGTTTGCCACGTTCCAGAGACATCTGTTCCGGCGACGGCGGCCGCCTGCAATCCAGGTGGAATCCACGAAGGCATTTGGATCAGAAGTACTGGGTCAATAATGACATCTCCAGCAATCTCAAACTCAAACTCACATGTCTGACCGAAATCGGAGCCGTTCCGGGGCACAACCAGACGTCGCTCTGATACTGTGGGGGGTGTCAACTCATACCGAGTATCAAATGGTGTAACAGTATCGTCAACGGAATCTTTGAAGAAGAAGTTGTCTTTTTTGCCTCGGCAGACGAGTTCATAAAGGGCACCTTCGGTGGTATAGGCGGATTTTTCCGCCATGCTATTCTCTTGATTATAAAAGACTTAGGCTACCGTTTTGAGAAACAGCGACGCGGTTCGGCCGGAGCGAGAAGGCAGAACAAGTTCTCCCTTACGACCATAACGCGGAAATTGGATTTCGTGCACATGTTTGCCGCCGTTTTTGATCCAGTCATCCATATGGGCTTTTACTTGAATATAGCCTGGCTCTGTTGTTGCAATACCGACTTCTTGGAGTTTCTTGAGAATTGTCACGGTATCTTTTATACGGTCTGCGGCGGTGTTCATTTAGCGGCCTTCGTGGCGGGAGTTTAGACCCATCTAGATGCACGCATTGGAACATGGCGAACACGCCCCCCGGCCAATAACCACCTTGTTCTTGTATTCATAGGTAGGAAATTTCACCTTGGTACATGTTGTGAGAAGTGATGAGCACGTGCTGAGATTTGTACAGCCGCCCGCTGATAAAATGGTCTGATAATTTACCCATATAGCGGTCCCCTGTTTTTTTCTCAAAATGTCGCTTGCGTCCATACTACCTAAACTTTGAGAATAGATTCAAAGGAAGAATGTGTGGCATCTGGTTTTGTTACGGTAATATGCCGCTCTGTATGTGTCCGGAAATGTTTGTCCGCCAACTCAAAGGTCGTGGCCCAGAAGATCAAATGATTACTGATATTTCGGGTGTCGGTACACTCGGCTTCACACGTCTTGCAATTAACGGGCTCACTTCAAAAGGGATGCAGCCATTTTCTTCAGCAGGTCATGTATCGCAGCCGATACACGCTTCCCCACCAGAGTTCGGAATTCTAAACTCTGGAGGAGGTCTCACATGGGTTTGTAATGGGGAAATCTACAATTGGCGCGCTCTAGCCTCCGAGTTTGCTCTTACGTGTGAATCCGGATCCGATTGCGAAATCCTCGGACAACTGTATGAGCGTTTTGCAGAAAATCTCCCACTCTTCTTTCGCGCATTAGATGGCGTCTTCGCACTCATTATCATTGATACCGTTCGTGATCGGATTGTCGTGGGACGCGATCCATATGGTGTGCGACCCTTGTATATGGCAGAGCCACGAGAGAGCGGTAAGTACCGTATTTTTGCGAGTGAAATGAAGGCCATCGTCCCTTTGGCATCTAGCATTCGGCATGTTCAACCGGGCACGTATGAGACATATAAGATCAGTCTGGGACCGCGTAGCCCTCCTCAACGCCAAGCACGATACCACGCCATCCCGTTTGTCAAATCTCCCATCTGTTCCGCTGAAGCCCCCCTGGGTCTACAATTTGCATGTTGGGCCGTCCGCACTGCGCTGATAGAAGCTGTGCGTAAACGTATCACGACAACTGAGAGACCCGTGGCGGCACTTTTGAGTGGTGGTTTGGACAGTAGTCTGATTGTGTCATTAGTCGTGAGTGAGCTCTATCGTCTGGGTCGGCCGCGTCTGAAGACGTTCAGTATTGGAATGGCGGGATCCACAGATCTGGCATATGCACGAAAGGTGGCTGAGCATCTTGGAACGGATCATACGGAAATCTGTATGACGGAGGACGAGTTTTTCGGGGCGATTCCGGCGGTGATTCGTGATATTGAGTCGTTTGATACGACGACGGTACGGGCATCTGTAGGGAATTGGCTGGTATCGCGAGAGATTGCGCGACGAACGGATTGCAAGGTGGTGTTTAATGGGGATGGTTCTGATGAGGTTTGGGGATCTTACTTATATTTCAATGCGGCCCCGTCGGGGCCGGAGTTTGAGAACGAATGTGCCCGGCTTTTGCGAGATATTCACATGTTTGACGTTTTGCGGAGTGATAGGTGCATTTCTAGTCACGGTCTGGAGCCACGAACGCCGTTTCTGGACAAGGAGTTTGTTGCAACGGCACTGTCAATGCCGACGGAGATGCGTCGGCCGTCGCCTACACGACCGGAAAAATGGCTTTTACGCAAGGCGTTTGACGATGGGGCGACGTTGCCTGAAGAGGTTCTTTGGCGTCGGAAGGAGGCGTTTAGTGATGGGGTGAGTGGTACAGAGAAGAGTTGGTATCAGATTGTTCAGGAGCGATCTGTGGCGGTGGTTCCGGCGAACTGGCGCGAGTTGGCTGAGAAATATTATTGCGGTCCGGAGTTTGCACCGAACACGGAACCGAAGACGGCAGAGATGTTTTATTACCGGTACATCTATGAATCGGAATTTGGTAGGGGATTGGAGAAGACGAATGTTCCGTTTTTTTGGATGCCGAAATGGGTGGGCGCTACGGATCCGTCGGCACGTACTCTTGCTGTTTACGCTACTGCAGCCGCCCCCAGCCAAAATTGAAACAGCGTGATTTAGAAAGGAGGGAATAGTATGGGAAGACCAAAGAAAAAGGAAGTGGGTCAAGTCGTTATTGACAAGTTCTTTGATGTTGGCTCTGCCGCTCCTGTACTGCAGGGAGCTGCCCGGATCAAAGCACTTATTGCAGAAGCGAAAGAAAAGGGTGTCCAGCCAGCGCCAGCGCCTGCGCCTGCGCCTGCGCCAGCGCCCGCGACCACCCAGCCTTCGGCTTTGCCCGTAGCCAAGGCCCCCCGAAAAATCAGAGTAAAAAAACCCCTCGTCACAATCCCGTCAGTTGGCCCAGCGGTTGCTAGAATTCAATCGGTACTTCCGGTGGAACCTGAAGATGTGATTGAAATTAACATTCGTTCGTTTGAGCACAGTGGCAGCAAATATTATATATCAGATACATCTAAACTGTATACAAAACATTTGAAGTACGTAGGTCGTTGGAACGCAAAATCAGAGTCTATAGATTATTATCCAGATTCAGATAGTTAGAAGTGTCGCCATGAACGATGTATCGGAACCGATCCACGCTACCCAGCCAAACTTCGGACCCGAGTTTGGCATGAACACGTATTTTGAACATCTCAAATATCTCTATGCGCCGCCTCGGCCAACTTGGTTAAGCCAGATACACTCTTTTTTAACTAATTTAACAATACCGGAAATCGCGAAACTTCATAGCAGAGCACGTCAAGAAGATGAAGCCAAACAGGTCGTTAAAAAGATATCCTATACGGATTATCAGAAATTTTCCGAGACTATTTTTAATGACCAAGGAACGATTACATACCATTATCAAGATGGTCGTGATCCACGTAACGCCCGTGGGATATATTCTATAAACATCTATGTCAGAAAAAATGCCAATTTCGGCAACTATTATGCCAAATTTTGGCGTGGTCTTCACGGTTATACGGAGATGATGAGAAGCGGCCACCCATTTGCAGGATGGTCACTCGTAATCTATACGGATTACTATACGGCAAGATTGTTGGAACTTGCATATGAATACCAATATCACAAACGACTCCCCAAATCGGTCTGTCTGGCAGTGGTGGAATGGGAAGATCATCGTGAGACAAATGCAGAGGGTTTTGAACAATTGGACAATTCACTTCTGAGACTTATTCGCTATAGAGCCTTGGTGGACTTTTCAAATAAACCGGTGGCGATTCGTGATGCAGATACGATTTTTTATAAGAGTCATAAAGATTTCACAGATGAAGATGTGGAGTCTTCCGAATTCACCTTTTGGCGAGAATTTGCAAAAGTGCCGCAGAAATTTTCCATTAGTAGTCAAAAAGAATATACGAACAATTTCCATATTGATGTTTTGTGTAATAATTTCAAAGTGAAACCCGGTTCATTTGCGGGCTTCATGAGCTCTAAAGGTGGTGTATCAGAATGGTCAGATCTCTGGGAAGAGTGTATAAAATACTTTATAAATCGTAAACATATCCGCGCGAAAGATAATGCGCATGTCTATATTGGAAAAGATGAACAGTTTATTCTGTTTTATGTAATCCCGAAATTGTTTGATCAGATCTATTTTTTTCATATGGAATATACCGATAAAGTGGTATTGACGGCGCTCCCGCCTTATGGAAGAGGTATGCGACTCATGTCTCCAGAATATGTAAAAATAGTCTTTGGTAATCCACAATTTCACGAAGAATTAAAAGCCCTTTTTAAAGAACAGCTGGAGCGGTATATTGCCACATGCAGAAAGCCTAAGGCACTGACAGGCTAATCTCCAAATCGGCATAGTGTTTATTTACACATGCCGTGCGAATAAGACGGACCAGTTCTAAATCCGGCGTTTTAATACGTACATATCTGTATCTCGGCTCAATTCGGATCTCGGTATTCCCGTGTTCCCAATTGATCTCCTGTATGTCTTTATAATGTATATTATAAGACTGTTCAAATATGAAATAATCTCTATCTGTTACTGTATCAGTATCATAATATGTGGTAACGAATCTGCAATTGATTGATGATAAGAGTTCTACTAGCTCTTTCAAGTCTTCCCATGATAGTCGCATTCTTCTAGGAAACAGCCTAGAACGTTTCCTAATTCAATTTTTGCTCGGTTCCATACGGGTAGCAAATATAAAATCAATAATCAGAAGATGTCACTTGTAACAGGTACAGGTGTTGGCCAGGATTGGTATAATATGCGAAAAATGACAGATGAGTATAAGGGATCACTTTGGGCGCAGCTCTATACGGCATGCCAATCTTCCAATTTATCTACACTACCGACGATACAAAAGGAGATGTTAGGATATATTAAAGGTCCAAATGGTGAAAAATACGTTATTGGATTTCTTCAACCTGGTGGAAATGCGAACTATACACTATTTGTAAATTCAAATGATCTTGCGAACGGATTTGCCATGAATAATTCAAATCGTGGGACAATATCTTCCAATGATGAGATTGTTATTGAAAATTCACTACCAGCTATTACAAAACTACCATATAGTTCAACGAATATCCCCGATAGTGTTATAAATGGTCCCTATTTACCACCAATCAGGGACCCTGAAGCTATAGTAGCTAATGAGACAAATGTATCTACGGATATATCTACATCAAACACCACCACAACCAATAGTATTACCTCTAATGAATCAACTATTCTAACGGAGGGTACTGGAGGACCGAGTTTTGAAACAATTGTTAAGGTGCCAACGACGACGACAATAATACCTACAACTGGACCTAGTGACGCATTGAGAAGATATATAGAAGAATTAGATGCTAAAGCTGCACAACAAAAAGCTATCGTAGATGCTGAGAAGGCAGAAGCCTATGAGACGGCGGTCGCAGCAGAGGCCGAGAGAGCAAGAACAGGTAAGGGGACGAGTATTATTGCCTAAAATTGAGTGCTACCGCAACAAACCAAGGCAGTTAGTAAGATGTTATTGGTATATACATTTAGTACGGTAAGCATGCTCTGGGTTTTATATATAAATAACTGGGAATGGAGAGACAATAATCTCTGCTGCCAGATATTTCAGATTCGGCCAAACGCTGTTACAAAATTTCTTGATTTCCCTTTGACGATCTTCACTGCTTCTGCGGCAGGGGCAGCTGGAGGATACGCTGTGACATTTGTAGTAAATCTTCTATACCCCATAGTATTTACAACCTTCTTTGGGATTATTGTCATGAATGTTGTTGCATCACAGTATAATAGACGGCAGGAGCCTACAAGAGTTCAGGATCCTCTAATAGATCTTCTTAAAGAGGCTAAAAAGGATTATGAGGCCCAAAATGCCCCTCCCGAAAATTCTAACAACGACATATAGGATGAATGAGGAACATGCATCGGAATCTAGACTATTTTTACTATATGAAAGTATGCAGTTTATTAGAATCATGTTTTGGTTTTTCATAATCGTTGGAGTAGGAATTATCGTGTGGAATTTCAAGGATGATTTGGCAGATTCATTTGGAAAAATCGGAAAGGCTGCCAAAAAAGTGACTGGCGCAAAATCATAAAACGATCTTTGTACATAAATCAGAACCGATACATCCGATAGTTTGCTCTCGGATATAAGGCGGCTCGGCACGAGCCGCGATACATGCTGCCCAGCCAAACTTAGGAATTCCAAACCACTCGCGTGGTTCATGGTTCGTTCATAACGATGTGGTTTGATTCAGAAGTCTGTCTTTGTATTGCATATTTTCAATAAAAACATTTTAATGAAAATATACGTTGCCACTCCTGAGAATTGAACTCAGTACCTTCTGTTTACAAGACAGATGCTCTACCAACTGAGCTAGAACGGCAATCAGGGGTTAAAACCCCTGATTACCATTCTATCATAGCCCCCTTCAGGGGCTGAGCTAGAACGGCGCTGCGCGCCATTCTAGCAGCAGGGATCGTGGCCTTACGGCCCCTCACCCCTTAGCTAAAATGGCAATGAGGGGTTAAAAACCCGATGCGCCAAGTGGGAATCGGACCCACGTCAAGACCTTGGAAGGGTCTCATTCTACCACTGAACTATTGGCGCAAGATACTTTTTACGAAAAGTAGCAAAAAATATGGTCCTGGCGAGGATCGAACTCGCGACCTTGGCGTCTCCAGTATAGATATATCTATAAGCACCACGCCCTAACCAACTGGGCTACAGAACCATTACGTGGTTCGCTTTGACGTTCCGAAGGAACGGAAAACAGAACCATTACGTGGTTCGCTTTGACGTTCCGAAGGAACGGAAAACAGAACCATTACGTGGTTCGCTAGTGAGCGCTAGCGAACTACAGAACCATTACGTGGTTCGCTTTGACGTTCCGAAGGAACGGAAAACAGAACCAACCCCCCCATAGCGCTACTGAGATTCGAACTCAGGTTACGGGATTCAAAGTCCCATGTGATAACCTACTACACTATAACGCTTACCCCCCCCACTTACCTTATAGAAGGCGCCTCCCTATCTTACAGAAGAGAGCCCAGTTTAAGCCGCCATTAGATCAATACGATACTTCATCCGTTCCCGCAACCCCTGCAATCGGATAATCTCGTCCAGGCTCATATTAAGCTTGTTCTCAGGTAGCAATTTCTTATCCAGCAAATCAAGCACACTCTTATCATCGTCACTAGTATCTGGCACTGGACAGATACTAATCACGATGCATAACGCAATGCTCAGAAACCCAACGACAGAAAACGCCATCGCAACAGAATAGGCCGCAATAGATGCTTCAGATTCATACATTCGTAACTACCGAGCTGCCACCCGCCACCGCCGCATCAATTTTTGCCAACCAGTACGATATACGCAGCGCATCCATGTTCCATGACCCATTATGAATCTCATCATATTTCGCCCTCAAAAACTCCTCCGTCAAGACCCCCCAGTGCGCCACAACCAGAATTGGCAACTCTCGTGCAAACTCTTCCACGAGCCGTTCCCGCTGAACAATGGGGATACATCCCATATATAGACTCTCCCAGATTCGGTGCGTATCAATTCCCCCACCACGAGGACAGATACTAAACCCATGTCCCCGCAACCCCGCCAAATACGCCGCCCGCCCCTCCTTAGTCTCCTGCGGCTCTTCCACAGTCACCCACGACCGGCCACGAAACGCCTCATAAATCGCCGCACGCCCCGCAAATGTCGCCCGGCTGAAATTCATGTATACCATGTATCGGGACGAGCCGCGATACATGGTATCGCCACAGAGTTGGATGTATACCAAATTTTTTCGAGGCCGCGCTGCGGCCTCTCTCATCATCCCAATATCCCCATATAGAGAATGTAAACGCGATTCCGACGTACAATTTGTAATACCCAACGGCAACGCCGTGACACGTGCATCAGTACAAGCCATATTCACCGCAAACCATCTTTTAAATCGTCCCTCATATGATTTTACAAGTGTATTAGACACTTCATGATCAGAATGACCTGTCACCCATACGTCAGCATCACGTACCTGATGTTCTTCTCCTCGCCACATCATTTTACCGCAATATAGAACATCCGTTTTCATATAACTACTGTTTGTAAGAGTATCCACATGTTCTTTGTATTTATCTGTTGTAATCACGTCATCCGCTGACCACACGAACTCAGAAAACCGCATATTTGGGAAGGAGATGCTTTCAGATATAAGAAGCCGCACTAAGTAGAGATGGCACCCCCAGCCAGATATTTTACAGGTCTTTCAAAGACTCAAAAACGCAAACGACTGCAAGAAATACAGAAATTCGGCAAAATGAGTTTCCGCAATCCGCGTGCCTACCGAGGTTTCGCGACTGATGTCGGGGTCCGTACAAAGCAATCTGGGTATACTCGCAAGTTTTACCGTCTATTTCCGAATGCAAAATCTCTGAAACAAAAAGCGGCGGCGACACATGTTCCTCTCAAGTATATACGGGAATCCTATAATCGTGGTATGGCTGCATGGCGTACAGGACACCGACCGGGTGCCACAGAACAGCAATGGGGGTATGCCCGTGTTCACAGTTTTCTTACATGTGGTAAGACATACCATACAACAGATTCAGATTTAGCCAGAGCAGCGAAAAAGGCGAGTCGTGGGGCGCGGTCCTGGTGGTCACGTTGCTAGGGCTCCGCCCGCGCGCCGAAAACAGAATGTCTCTTCTTCAGATCCCCGTGTCTCCTTACCGCTCGCAATGCGTCCTCCACCAGGACGACCCGATCCTCGCATAACAACCGTTTTCACCAGTTCCCATCCAGCATCTTTATGAATCTGTTTTGTGACATCGGCCAAAGGATATATCCGATCCGTTTTGAAATTCTTCACACTCCAACAACTCACTCCATCCGCCTTGAGACAGGCGAGCGAAGCGAGCACCACCGGTCGTAGCCACCGTTCCACCCATTCATCCCACGTGGCATGACGTCTCGTAGACTGATCACCCGCTGTATAGAGTTCCAGGTTGAAATAGGGAGGGCTCGTCAGAACCATATCAAACTGTGCCCCCATCGCCAGGACAGGCAAGACATCTTCTGCCGCTTTTCCATAAATGACTCCCCGCGATCCAAGTCCCAGATCCAGCAGAATATTTTGCAGCCCGGTCGTGGTATTTGGATCCGGTTCACAGCCGACGTATTTTGTATCAGGACCCGCAGCGAGACAGCCGAGCATTCGTCCACCCCATCCACAACACGGGTCCAGAACTCGTCGTGCACCAAAATATTGTACAATGGCCTTTGACGTCACTGTACGATACTTTGTGACATTTCCTAGACCGGCCGTCATGATCAACATGCGACGAATTTCTGATTTGTAAGGTGTGGAATGCATGATAATATTCGTCATAAGAGCCTTTTCAAGAAGCGGTGTGCTCATGACGCCGCGAACAGATACCCCTTTATAGTTCTTCACGTCATAGAAATGTGGCATGAAATGGTCCAAGATTTTGTGGCCTGGACGACTGCGCGTATCAATCGGCGCCACGTCCCCATCAGCCAGCACTGATTTGTTGAGAAGCGCTGTCCAATCCTCGCGTCGTTCTGTGACGGTATATGTGTCACGAAGAATAGAATCGGGATCCGCCATAATTTCTTTGGCGATGACGGTTAAGCGTGGGCGAAGAGTTGGTTCTTTTTCGGGTATCAGATCATCTTTGGAATGGGCTTCGGGCCGGGCCAAGAAGTTCCTGAGGGCACCGCGCTTATTGAGTATAGTTTCTAACATACCTAATCGTTAGCCAGCAACATAATATCAAATTTAGCTGGTGGCCGCTAGTAAAATTGAAGTGTAGGCGTGCTTTATACAAAGCTACGCAATATGTCACATCATGTATCGGAACCGATACACGCTGCCCCACCAAATTTCGTAATTCCGAACTCTGTTTCACATCTACCATCACGTTTTGCAATTCTCACAGATCGTCCACCTCATCATTTGGATTACGAGCCTAAATGTTACGCGATCATAAACTCTGAGCAATTTAGAGGTATCACGAGTTGCCGACAATACATTCCCAGAGCGAATGAAAGTACATGCACACGTCTCTCACGAGCTAATATGGTAGATGTGCATAGATGGTCTGTACAGATTGAGAATAGTTCACGACCTGTTCTCTTCTGGTTCACGGGCTATTATCTTGATCGTATGTTAGTCTTGGATTGTGACATTCGGGCGGTGATTGAAATATCTCACTACACACATTCCATCCCAAATGACACCATTATCCATCTTATTTCGCGACAAAGTGAGCGACGAGAGTTACGTCGCCAGATGTTGGACTCCCGAAATCATATATCGGCTCCGAATCCTGGGCAGAGTACATCGGTTCCGCCAGCGCCACGAGTAGTGTGGCCTAGTGCGCTCTCTATTCTCATTCCTGAGTTTGATGATATAGTTCCAGAGCTTGTACCTCCAGAGGAAGAGCATGTTGCCGCTGCACCCATCCCCCGCTTTGTGGCAGAAGCTATGAAGCGTGACGCGATTGCTACGGGGGCTTCGTGTCCTATTACTACAAGCACGTTTGAGACAGAGACGCGTATCGCTATCACGCCGTGTTATCATCTATTTGAAGAGGCGTCTCTCAAGCAGTGGACTGCAACAAATAGGGGGTGTCCTATCTGTAAAGGGCCCATCACTTCAGAGCTCATGGTTGTATAGGCAGTGCTAAAAAAAATTGATGAGTGATACTTTTTACTGTAATGGTACAGAAATGGATACGCCTAATGCAAAACGTAACAAGAAGGCCGACAAGGCCCGGAAGAACTTTGAGAAGACGGGAGGGAAGTCATCTCGGCATGTCCGTGTCCAGGAAGGCTTTCTATCTGCCCCTAGAGGTTCTCTCCAAATAGAAAAAAAGGGTCATAAATAGAATGCCTTCAAAATCAAGATCTTTATCTCCAGCTACAAAGAAACGCCATCGCGAACATATGGAGGAATTTAGGGCCTTGCCCAATGTGATAGAGGACCGAAACTGGGGAAATGTGGTATATAATGCGGAACTACGAAAACGTGCACGTGAAACTAACTCTCAGCGCAGATCTAGAGAGAGAAAGGAGCAAGAAGAAGAGGATGAATTTAGAGCAAGAGCTCATTTACAGAGTAAACGTTCACGTTTTTTGAATGCACAGGGAAAATTAACAGCGCGTATATATTCCGCTTGTAAGAAGGCGTTGTATCCAGCCGGCGACGGATTTCCGGCGGGTTGTGCTGCACACGCGATACATGAATGCCCTTGGTTTCATCCGGGAGAGCCTGAATATGATGCTGTATGTGCTGGAACACTAAGAGGACCTGTAAAAGAAGGCCGTGAATTTGAGAAAGCAAAAAGAGAGATACAGGAAGCGAAGTCACAGGCTGCCGCCAAGGTAAAAAGTAAGGGTAAAACGCGTGCAAACAATGGCAGAGGAAAAAAGCTGGGTAAAGATACACGAAAGAATGCCCGTGCCATGTATCGGAACTGATACACGCAACCCCACCAAATTTCGTAATTCCAAACCACTCAGGTGGTTTGATTCCGAAATCTGGCCCGTGCCCATAAGAACGCCTGGTAGGCCAGTTAGAATGCTGACAACCAATCTGCCCAATCTGTCACCGGTACATCTAGTTCTTTGAGGATCATCTCAGCGCGTGCCACTTTTTCTTCAGCGTCATCACTGGCAATGGCCGCCATCCGCTCTTGAAGAATCTCATGACGAGGACGAGGCGGAACTGCACCTTCCATATACCCCGACAGAATATTGCAGAGTCGGGACAGATTTCCTTGTGCGCACATGCCGATATTATCGGTAAGCTCGTCACGGACACGCCCAATCAGTTCTGCTTTCTCTGGATGTTTCTGAATGAAGGCCCAGATTGCATCTAGAGTTTTGGGATAAGCATTTGGGATTTCATAGATGGGTGTGGGATCGTAGTAGAAGACTGAGAGTGTAATAATAGCACGCCCGGAAAGACCACATTCACGAATAATATCGGCAACGGTGTTCTGATCAGCGGGGATAGGTATGCGTTGTAGTTGTTTGAACATGGATAGGATGTATTCTACCGTTTCTGTGCGGTGAACATTCTGCTTGTCTTGGACAAAGCCGGCGACGCCTTGGGCTGGCGCAACGGGAGCAGGAGCATGTTGGTTATTAAACCAGATCCATCCTAACCCGTCCCATACAAACTCTCTTCCAAGATTATCCACGCGGTGTTCTCCAACCGCCGGCGCCTGCTGCACTTGCCCGAACGGCTGCTGCACTTGCCCGAACGGCTGCTGCACTTGCCCGAACATCTGCTGCATCTGCTGGTGCGCCATTTGTTGCGCCTGCTGTGCCATCTGAGCAAGAAGAAGCGCATTCTCATGCTCATGTTCTTGATCAAGCTCTTCTTGAGCGCGCTGGGCTACCCACGCGTCAAACGCAATCTGTGCAATCACAAGAAGCTCCTGCACTGTCCTTTTCAGCAATTCCCTATGAATGTAATTTCTAGAAAGCTTCTGAATCCGCTTTATAATTTTGGATTTGTCCAACTCTTCATTTTGTTGATCTGGGTATTTACTTCGCACATTGTGATGTGTTTTACAATACCCATTCGTGCCTTTCGTGAATGAATTGCACTGATGGCCTTCACCTGTGATTCCATTACACCTTGGCATTGTATATGTGAGAAGCGCGTGATAAGGACCCTTTCAGGGTCCACCAGTTTCAATTTTTGACTTCTAAAAAGCGCTAATTCGTTGATGTGGCAGTGTAATCCACATGTCCATTTCGTATATCACTATGGTTGGGCGTTTGAATAGACAAAGAAGGTATAACAACTCGCCAATTTCCAGTAAACATTAATCTATTGATATATAAATCAATACAGTATTGCCAATCATCAAATTTATTCTCCAATCCTGCGAGACTTTCTTGAAAGTTTGTAAGAAGTGTTTGGTAATAGCTTTGATTCACAAGATAAGCAGTGAGTGTTGCAGAACCTAACAGTTTAAATGTGGGATCATATAAAGGGTTCATAGAACCAATCATGATCACATCATAGGGTTGCGTCGCAAGTTTCTCAAACGCCGGATATGATTGTGCAACATTGTTCCATTTCATATCATCTTCAACAATCATAACATTCTTCCAGCGATTTTGTATGGCCATTTGCAGTGCTGCAATATGACTTTTAGAGCAGCCCATATGTCCATGTGTATGTTTAATAGCGTCAAATCGTGTCACTTTCTCTTTATCAAATACCGACAATACTTGCTCTATTGAGATCTTTCGGTCGGTACGATCTGCCAAATTGATATAGATTACGTGATCTATATAGTTATTAATAGATCGTGGTGGGAGCTCACTTGTATCAGCTAGGGCGAATCCCTCTATAGACTCTGCACTGTGGTTCCAGAGTTCAGAGTTGGAATACGCATATGATCGGGTCCCTCGGGTGCTTAGCAAGATTATTACAGCTAATACGAGTAAGATCCCGATGGGGATTATCATATCTAGATTCTTTTTACGCGCCATTACTATATAGTGGTGAGGTAATTTAGCCAGAGCCTAAGACGTGCAGATATGTGTAATAGAAATGGGAAACACCACCCTCTTTTTATCATCCCTCTTTTTCGGATTTATTCATATACGTATACTACAAGAATATACACATTCAGAAATATATAATATCTTGATACTGACGGGTGTAATGACCTCCATCATAAATCACGGGACATCGTCAAGAATTGCGAAGATATCTGATAGAATTGTGATGGTGATTGGCTTTGTCACAGATGTTTCATTATCGTCTAATACCCAGATCCTATGGATGGCAGCATGTATGTATTATCTATCAAAAAGATATAATACAGTATTGCTACATGTTCTTGCTCACTACTTTTTGACGCTGCATCATTTTCTGCTTCTTAGTACTGCCAGTCTAGTACCAGAGACCATAAAGTTGTAGTGCCCTCTTTTGTTCCGCTGCAAGTTCTTCGGGCAGTCCTTCTGGGTAGTATCGCAGCACGAGAGAATGCTGAAGAATTCGGTAGACGGGAAGAAGATTTCTATAGACAAAGCCGTATTGCTCATAAAGAATCCCCTCTTCTTTCATCTCTACCCAAACGTTCTTTCCGATATGTGCACTCAACACGGGGAGAATGTTATAGTCATTGATGAGTGTATCAAGATAGAGTGTCTCGTTTGTGTGGCAATAGCAGATGCTATGATCATCGTTGCAATGCAGTGTCGTCGGGCGGCACTGCTCTTTTAGACAGAACTGTATGTGCTGAAGAGGAGTACATTCAACTGTGATCTCATTTTTATAGTACTTGTTATAACATTGTATACAGACATCGTGTTTGGTGCCTGACATTTGTCGTTGTAAATTGCATTTAGAGCATGTTGAGAGGGCGTTTGATAGACATAGCTCTTGTTCTACGGAGACTTCAAACCGTGTTTCGGGTGAGATGAGCATTTGGTGGCGGCGGTAATGAAAGAAGAGGAGCGCCTCCGGTCGTTCGCCGTTTTCACATGCTCGGCGGAAACGTTCTGCGAGAGGCGTTACGGTAAGAATAGCCCGGCGTGTCATGCTACGAATCCAGTCAAAGGCCTGTGGACGAATGGAGTCAACAGACTTCTTCATTTGGGCGCGTAAAAGAGTCTCCTGCAGCTTGTGGTCATCGCCGGCCGTGATCAAGATAGGTGCAATTGGATGGAACATGGCTGCCTGGTGGAGGTGGCGGCTGTTCAATTTTGTAAGTATAGTGTAGAATGGTTTATTCGCGTAAAACACGGCGTGGGCGTGGACATAAAAAGGGTACGCGGCGGCAGAGGGGTGGTACTATGACTGAAGCTTCGTGTAAGAATCGTCCTCATCATATGTGGACTGAGTATAATGGCAAATTGGGATGTTGGAACACACATACTCTTAAGGAAGTTACCAATACACCAAAAAAAGGTGGTAATCATCCGGTACCACCAAGTTTGCGTATGGGAGTTGGTCGTAATGGTCTATTTACGGCACCTTCGCCACCTAAGAGTCCATTAAAAGCTAAATTTTCTCCCCGACACGTTCGTCATCACTAGACCATGTCTGTAAACGCCACCTTCAGCACATCGCGACACATCTCACCTTTCGTCACCGCCTTCTCCATGATAACGCGGTCAATGTTCATACCCTCTTCCTCTTTCAGAATCAAGTGGTGCACCTCCACGACCGCTTTCTGACCAATACGCACGGCACGACCTACGGCCTGTTCCATGAGAGCTGACGTCCACCAGGGGCCTGTAAAGATAATCCTGTCACAATGTTGCAAGTTCAAACCGACACCGCCGGCTTGAAGTTGTACCAGAAGAACATCAGCGGATTTTGGAGATGGACCACGTAAGTGGTCCAAACCTACGAAATCTGGTGCGATTGCGTGTATCGGATCCGATACATGAACGTCAGCCCCGGTCAAGAGCGGCTCCCGCGACTCTGCCAAGACCTTTTCACGCTGCCCGGCATTCTCGGCGCCGCTGTAGATCCCCACATGCCGCACAAAGGGCAGGGCACGCAGACTAGTCTGTAGCATCTCCATTTCGCTGTGGAAGTGGCAGAAGATGATCCACTTATGTGGCTCCCCTGCGGACGCGCTGAAGAGTTCCTGAATCTTCTCAAACTTCGTGCTCGTCCCTGTCCAGTCTGGGCGATTGTATGCCCGCCCCAAGATCTTCTTACGTGCCTCAATGTAAATTTGAGGGTGAAGGCTGAGTTGACGCAGTCGCATCAAGAGTCGGAAACGCTCAAATCCGTTCTTTCGTTCGTCCTCCAGAACCCGGAAGCGCTTTGTCAGCAGACCCTGAATGCCCGTATAGAACTCGCGCTCGTCGTCTGTCAAGAATGGCAGCGAGTGCTTTACAAAGACTGGGCGAGGCGGTGCATCCGGCATGATCGCACGCAACTGGTCCATTGTGCGTGCGATGACGCATTGTCGGATGAGTGCATCCCTCTCCCCTTTAGACATGTACTGACTGCCCTCGTATCCGAGCAAGCCTAGAAGAGTGTGGAGATTGTGCATCCCGTTCACGATGGGCGTGGCTGTCAAGAACCAGCGCGCGCTGCATTTGATCAGACCCACCAAGGCCGAGTTGAGATTCTTGCCGGCGATGCGGTGCGCCTCGTCACACACGAGGCGATCCCAGGCTTCTATCTGCCCGAAGATGAGATCATCGCGGGAGCGGGCCAGTTCGTACGAGACAAGATAGATATTGGGTGCGCCGAGTAGGGCGAGAATGCGGCGTCGTGCGACGGAGCCGTTTGGTATCCACACGGCCTCTGTCTTGTGTGGGCGCCAGACCTGAATGCTGGCCTTCTCTGCGGTGGCCGCCCATTGCTCCAAGACAGCGAGTGGTGCGAATATGAGAGTGCGTGAGAGCGGCTGGTTCTTGATGAGGCCGAGACACTCAATCGTCTTACCGAGCCCCATTTCATCACACACGATTCCACCTGGAGCGATGGTATCTTTCTCTCTCTTTAGCATCCAATTTACAGCGACGATTTGGTGCTGTTTGTAAGCAAAGTCGTGCCAAAGAGGCCGCATCTTTCTACGTGTGTTACATGCAAAAATGAGGCCTCGCCGGTTCAATTTTACAATGCACAATATCTTAGTTTATTGTCACAACCTGTGGTGAGGTGATGGGCGTATTGTAGGTGGCGATAGTGCCGAGGCGTCCAGTCTGTTGGAGGTTGGTGATCCAGTCATACAAGTTCAGCCAGAGTCTGTGTTGCTGCTTAGCAGGTTCCGGGCTGCAATGTATCTCTAAGAATGTACCGTCGCACTGCTGTACGACCATCGCTTCGTGCGCACGTTTGTCACAGATGTTGCGGATAATGGTGTTCATTTCAGAGGTTGGGTGGTGGCGGGCGTCTTTGTACCGACAAACTGGGGGTGTGCCGGCTCAATTTTAAACAGCAGCAAAAAGACGTGTTGTAGTGTCTTTTTGGGGGAGGTTCATGCTTTTTTTGGTATATGGGGGATTACGGGTCTTTTTTTGGTATATAAGGGGGATTTATGTATGTTTAGCGGCGGCTGAAGAGGTCATCAAGAGTGTAGCCCTCTGCCTTCTGCCTCGCCTCCACCGCCTGACGGCGCTCCTCGTCTTCCTGCTCCTCGCGCTGCATGCGCGCCGCACGGGCAAACTTGATCTTCCGGCGCATCTCATTGGCATCACCAACGCCCAAGCGGAGGCACGTCTCCCAGTCCTCAGCGGCAAAGGCTGCCTCGCCCGCGACTTTGCGCTCGCGTTCGCACTGGGCGGCGTAGATCTTGTCGCTGCGACGGCTGCCCTCTTGGACTGAGATGAACGACGCGTTGACTGCCTGGGGGCCTTGGAGAGCTGAGCCAAACGCTGCAACATACTCGTCAATCTTCTGCTCAGCCAACTCTTCGGCGCCACCGCTGCCGCTGCCCGCGCCGCGGTATGCAGAGTTCTGCCAGTTCTGGCCCTCAAACTGCTCCACGCGCCCAGCACGCCGGCCCTTCCCGCGCTGCGAATCAAGAGTCTCCTGCGTCTTCTCAGCACGCTTGGCCTCCGCAATCGCTGCCGTGCGAGTCTTCTCCTCCTCTGCACGCCACTGCTCTGGCGTCAACGCCGCCTGGCGCGCCACCTCCGCACGCTGCTGCTGCTTCAGCCAGGTGAGGGGGTCAACCGGCGCCACCGGCGCCGGGCGAGGAGTCGTGACGACCGGCGGGGGAGTCGGGCCACCGGCGCCGCCGCGAGCCGCGGGCCGAGCCGTCTGCCGGCAGGCGTTTTCGCGGCCGATCGGCGCGGCGCGCGGGCCGAGGTCGAACTGGCGGCACCCCGCCGGGCGGGCGGCGCATTTGGAGGGGGACAGCGAGGCAGGAGTCGCGGCCGCCGAGGCAGGAGTCGGGCCGGCGCGCGAGCCGAGGTCAAACTGGCGGAACTGCGAGTCGGGCACGACGGTCGGCGCCGGCGCGGCGACAGAGTGCTCGTCTTCGTGCAAGAACGGGCACTTGCCCTTGGCCTTGCTGTAGCAGCCCTCCAACGCGTCCGCAACAGTGATCGTGCGCGCATCACCGCGAGGGCCCTGGTAGTGCAACAGAGACTTGAGACAGACATCGCCCTTGGCCGCGTGCTCAGCCTGCGCGCGACGAAGAAGAATGTGGAAGCGACAGACGTCAAGGTGGCCGGTGCGGAGAGCTTTGGCAGCAGCCCACTTGGCGTGCTCCTTGGCGTCGCGTGCAGCCTTCTCGGCGATGAACGCCTTCGCAAGACGGTGACGCTCTTCGTCCGATGCCAGAATGCGGGCCTCCCACGCGGCGTCCTCTTCCAGCTTCGCCACCGCGCGCGCCGCGAGCTGCTCGGGTGTCAGGGCTGCCAACGCGCGCATCTCAGAGTCATACAGATAGTCAGCAAGATCTGAGTACGGGTGCTCAATGAGATACGGAGAAGAGAAGAGAGGGAGGTGGTACGCACAGCAGTGGCTGCCGCACTCCCACTGCGCGTGCGGGCGTGAAGGAGGAGGAGAAGACTTGGAACAGGCACGAACGCAGCCCCAGGCGCACACAGGCGCGCAGGGGCGGATGATGTAGCTCTTGGGTGACGACATGACAACAGTGTATGTGTGTGTGCTTGTGTGTGTGTTGTGTGTTTGCGGACTTTATACCTGTTCTTGTATCTGGAAGATTCTTCAATTTTATATTTATATGTATATGCTGTAGGCTCTGGGGAGCCTCTGGAGGCCTCTGGAAGGGGTCTCTGACAGGCCCCCAGAGGCCCTCTGACAGGCCCTCTGACAGACCCCCAGAGGCTCTGGTACAGGCCCCCAGAGGCTCTGGTACAGGCCCCCATACAGGCCCCCAGAGGCTCTGGTACAGGGCCCCAGAGGCTCTGGTACAGGCCCCCAGAGGCTCTGGTACAGGGTCCCAGAGGCTCTGCTACAAGCTCCAGAGGCTCTGATACAGGCCCCAGAGGCTCTGATACAGGCCCCAGAGGCTCTGGTACAGGCCCCCAGAGGCTCTGGTACAAGCTCCAGAGGCTCTGGTACAAGCTCCCGAGGCT